>Ga0209737_10000170_pt1 | contig 58965 bp, 50 predicted proteins | sample TergutCu122P3_FD_187284 | JGI IMG/M metagenome (GOLD analysis project Ga0209737, IMG submission 187284) | Cubitermes ugandensis P3 segment gut microbial communities from Kakamega Forest, Kenya - Cu122 P3 (SPAdes) (version 2) | ecosystem: Host-associated > Arthropoda: Insects > Digestive system... | reverse complement strand
ATTTGAAGGGGTGGACGGCGAAGCCGGACGGGGTAGTTTATATGAAAAAGCAGAAAACAGAAAACAGAAGGCGGATGTAACCTCAGATACAATTATCGGAAATTCACCGACAGCAAAACAGATGTACGCGCATATCCGATTGGTTGCACCTACCGAGCTATCGGTGATGATTTTCGGGGAGAGCGGAACAGGGAAAGAGCATGTTGCCAAACTCATTCACGAACAAAGCAAGAGAAATAAAGCGCCGTTTATTGCGGTGGATTGTGGTGTTTTATCCAAAGAACTGGCAGCGAGCGAGCTTTTTGGACATGTAAAAGGCGCGTTTACTTCGGCAATTTCAGATAAAACAGGCGTTTTTGAAGAAGCAAACGGCGGAACGCTGTTTTTTGATGAAGTGGGTAATTTGCCGCATGAAGTTCAGATGCAGTTGCTTCGTACATTACAAGAAAGAAAAATACGTAAAGTAGGAAGTACCAAAGAAATAACAGTTGACGTACGTTTGTTGTGCGCCACCAACGAAGATTTGACAAAAGCCATACAAGAGGGGCGTTTTCGCGGGGATTTATTTCACCGTTTACAAGAATTCACCATTGAGGCGCCTGCATTGCGCAATAGAATTGAAGATATCGAACTATTTAGTAATTTTTTTAGAGAGCAGGCCAATCGTGAAGTTTCAAAAGAAATAGATTTTATCTCACCGGAAGCGTTAGCCATTTTAAAACAGCATTATTGGAAAGGCAATTTGCGCGAATTAAAAAACGCAATTCGAAGAGCTGTGCTATTTGCTGCCGGAAATACCATTCTTTCGGAGCATTTGCCTGCTTTTCAAAAAGAAACAATATCTGAAACTTCCGCATTGTTTGATGAAAGAGATGAAAAACAGCGTATCTTAAACGCATTACAAAAAAGCGGCGGGAATAAGACGATTGCTGCAAAATTGTTGAATATTGACCGAAAAACATTGTACAATAAGATGCATGCGTATCAGATTGAGTTGAGCTAATTGCGTAATATTTAAAAGTTACGAGTTACAAGTGGCAAATTACGAGCAGTTTATGTGAAAAATGAAGTAAAAATAAAAAAAAATACCTTCTATGAGTTTTCTAAACGAAAAAAATGTATTTTTGCCGCCTCAATCAGCAGAAACGCCGCGTTCGTCTAGCTGGCCCAGGACATCAGGTTTTCATCCTGAAGATCAGGGGTTCGAATCCCCTACGCGGTACACAAGCCCGAAAGGCATTACAAACCAATAAATTGCAAGTGCAAGCTATTGGTTTTTGTGTTTAAATCGTAACAGTAATGCAACAGAATAATTTTTTTTAGATATCTCACAATTCTAAAAAAAATGTCAGTACAATCACCTCGCTTAGCCGTTTCAAGTGCTTATTCTGCCGCAAATTATCTACCGGCAGTGTTGAAAACCAATCAATCCGGTTGGATTATTGAGTATTATGTAGAAAACCCCCAAACGCAAATCTTAGCCCGAAAGATGATAAGATTGCAAAGATTACTTAAGCGTTATCCATCAAAAATGGAAGCCAGAAAGCATATCAATAATATTATTGTTGCGCTCAACATGAAACTGTCCACCGGTTGGAATCCGTATTTTATGGGAGAGAATTCACGGTTATACACACCTTTAAAAACGGTTGCAGAAAAATATTTAGAAGAGAGCAAACGCAATACTCGCCCGGATACTTACCGTTCCTACTCTTCATTTGTGAATATTTTCTGCGAATGGATAGAAAAGGTTTCAACTAATATCTATTCTTCTATGGTTACTCACGCGCTTGTTGCCAAATTTATGGATTATGTTTATAATGAGCGGAAAGGGCGCAAAGGAGAAAGCATGTCAAATAAGACTTACAATAATTATATTAAGAATGGAAGCGCCTTTTACTCGTGGATGATTGATAAGTGTTTTTGCAAGGAAAATCATTAGTTTGCTCCGTCCTAAGGAGATTCGAGGGTTGTTGGTGTCGGATATATCTATTGCTAAGGGACAAATAACTGTCCGAAAAGATGTGGCTAAGAATGGAAAAGAACGTATTGTTCCAATGACAACGGATTTAATTGAGGATTTTGTTAAACTTAATCTTCAAGACTATCCTCAAAACAATTATGTTTTTGGTGCGAATTTAGCACCTGCAAAAACAAAGTTGGCTAATGATTATATGCACAAGTATTGGGCTAAAATGCGTATAAAACTTGGACTTCCTGAAGAGATGCAGCAATATTCGCTAAGGGATAGCGGAATTTTTGAGATGCTGAAAAGCGGGATTGACCCGCTATCTGTACAGCAACTTGCGGATCATCACTCACTTGAAATGACTGCGATTTACGCTAAACATCGAATTTGCAAAAAATCATTGTTGATAATGCACCTAAGTTTGCGGGGACAAAACTACAACTTTACTCCTATTCACTCGTCATCGCCAATTTTCGCTGCGATTTCATCAAATTGCGTGATTGAAGAATCAAGGTACGTGTTTCTGTAATAATTTGCAAAAACAGTATTGTATTTCGTGTTCCGCTTGCATTTGCTTTGGCGCGTCTCACCTGATGTTCTGTAGAAGTAAAATATACATCGTTTAAAACTTCCCGTTTTTTCATTAATTCTTCAAAAAGAGAATAATCTTTGGTGTCTAACATCACAAGAAATTCTGTATAAATATCATTTACAGTATCTAAAATTAATTTTAAATCTTTTATTTGGTCTTGAGAAAAACCTTCGTGGTTATTGTCAATGTATTCAAAACTGTCGCGGGTGATGTGCAACAACGATTTTGCCACCTCGTAGTTATAATCAACTACTTGAATATAATAGAAGGTTAAATTCGGATTATCGCCCCCTATACGTTCCAAATTTGGGAGTACTTCATATTTGCGCTTGTTTTTTGCTTTTCTATAAATTTTTTCGGCTTCATCGCGAATCTGTTTCAATTCACGACGGTCTTCTTTAAACAACGCATCTAAGGTACGGGTGTATATGTCGTTAGTTTGAGTAATAGATTTTTTTATCCCTTTATTTCCATAATCATACACCGCTTTTTCGCCGGTAAGCTCTTCAATATCTTCCTCTACTTCTTTGACTTTGCTACGAAACTCTTTGCTCGTTAATAAACGGAGAATGGCTAATGCACCAAATCCAATAACTACGGTAATTGCAAGCGTTTGATTGCCGCCTTTTGTAGCAAACATTAATGCAAGTGCAATAAGTCCAGCTGTTGTAAATGTAATCAATGCTGTAAGAAACCAACTGGCAATAACGGTTATTACACCTGTAATTCTGTACACGGCGCTCTCTCTTCCCCAGGCTCTGTCTGCCAACGAAGTTCCCATAGCCACCATAAATGTTACGTAAGTAGTTGATAATGGAAGTTTCAATGATGTTGCCAATGAGATTAACAAAGTAGCAATAGTTAAATTCACTGAAGCGCGAATAAAGTCAAAAGAAGCTTTCTCGTCCTCAGATGGGGCTAACGGTTTAAAGCGGCTGTCAATAAAATTAAGCACCGATTTTGGCATCATTCTATCAATAGATTTATTAAATTTGATTGTTCCTCTCACAATTGACCTTGACAATTGCATAGAGCCGAATTGTTCAACACCACTATTTTGACTTGAAAGATTTACTTCGGTCGCGGTAACTTTTCTTGCTTTTTTAGAGAACCACAATGCCAAAACCATCACAATTCCTGCTGCAACAAGAATACGCCAATCGGCTTGCACAGGCTCGCGTAGCCCTTCCATTGTAAGTGTGCTTATATCAATTCCATTAGCATGTGCAGCAGTTGCAATTTCGTAAGAATGATAACCTGCCATAGGAACTCCGATAAAATTCACTAAGTCATTGCCTGCAAATGCCAATGCTAACGAAGCAGTTCCAATTAATATCGTAATTTTTAAAATATTGATTTTAAAGAAATGCTGCATAATAGCATAAAGCGCGCTACTGCAAACAAGTACAATTAAAAGAATATACGCTGTATTCGCTTGTAAATATACCAAAGTGTCTTTTGAAACCAAAGAGGTGCTTTTTAATCCTTTAAATATGGCAAAGTGCGTAATTGCCATAAATGCCAATCCACACCATATTGCGCCCACATATTTAAAGTATTTTCCATAGTGAAAAGTGAATAACAAACGAGATAGATACATTATTACCGACCCGCACACTAAAGAGATGATTACGGAGCTTAAGATTGCCGAAATAATACCCAGCGCTTTAGCGGAATTAATATATTCCGAAAGATTTAATGAAGTGGCATTCGGGTCTTTATAAATAACGAACAAGCCTACTACCACTGCAGCACCTAAAAGTTCAAATATCAAAGATACTGTGGTTGATGTAGGGAGTCCCAAAGCATTATACATATCCAAAATGATTATATCCGCAATCATTACCGCCAAAAATAAGATCATAATGTCGTGAAAATGAAACATATTTGGATGAATCACGCCTGTTCGAGCAATTTCCATCATACCAGTACCAAAGAAAGTGCCAAAAAAGATGCCGAGCGATGCGACCGACAAAATGACCCACCGGGAAGCCACTCTGGAGCCTATAGCAGAATTAAGAAAGTTAACAGCATCGTTTGCAACACCTACCACCAAATCGGATACCGCAAGCATTGCCAAAATTACTACAATAATTAAATACAAATTGTCCATACGTTTAAAAAAATTTGAGGTGCGAATAAATAATTCCTCTGTTACAATTATGTTAAAAGTACACTACAAATATATTAAAACGATACTACAAAAATGCTACATTATGTATGCTGTAAGTATCCCCAAAATTCCTACAGTTTAAAAATGTATTAATATAAAAACAAATTTAATTTTGTAGCATGAAAAACCCCAAATTTAGTGAAACACAGATTACTCGTTGTTTAAAGGAGTATGAATGTGGCAAGAATGTTGTTGACATTTGTCAGGAGATGAAAATCAGTAAGAACACTTTTTATTTATGGAAGAAGAAATATTCGGGTATGGATGCCGATCTACTTCGTAAGCACAAAGAATTAGAGCGCGAGAACTCAGCTTTAAAGCGGATGTATGCCGACCGGAGTTCTAACTCCTGATTGCTTAATTCTTGCATAATATTAATTTTTACTGTATATTGTTTAAAATATTATCTTTGCGGAAGTCTCTGTAAAATTGTATATAGTTACCAAAAATAATAAATGAAAAACAAAATGACAAAAAAAACATTTAACAAACGGAAAATAGTTTCGTTAATACTTTTGGCTACTTTAATTATGATGCCTACCAGTGCTTTTATTGTCCATGTTACACATGGGACAGCGACAAGTCATACATGGTTACACCTTCATACAATATTTGGCGTTCTATTTGTAGTTGTGGGTATTTACCATGTTATTTATAATTGGCGGACGTTGAAGAGCTATTTATTCGGTAAAAGTATGGACTAAAGAGTAACTGCTAAGACTCAAATGAAAATTTGAATATAATGAATATGAGAGTAGAAAAAAAGACTTGCAACATAACCCATATTGAAACGGATTTGGGAATGATGATTGCCGGTGCAACCGATAAGGGAATTTGTATGTTCGAGTTCGCCGATTACAAATTGCTTGAATTGGAATTAAGGCAGTTGGCCGCTTCATTTAAAACGCCGCTTGTACAAGGCGAAAGTCCCCATTTTGACACACTTAGAGAGCAATTGAATGAATATTTCAAAGGAGAACGCAAAAAATTCGATATTCCGCTGGATTTGGTTGGTACGGAATTTCAGAAACAAGTATGGCTTAGCTTGTTAAAAATATCATATGGCTGTACGACAACATACGCAAAACAAGCCGAAATCTTGGGTAAACCCTCTGCCGTAAGAGCTGTTGCCAATGCCAACGGAAAAAATAAAATATCCATTATTCTTCCTTGTCACAGAGTTATCGGGGCGGATGGCTCACTTACAGGTTACGGCGGAGGAATTGAGAAAAAAAGGAAGTTGTTAGAGTTTGAAAAGAAAAATATTTTGCAAGAAGAGCACTAAGAAAGAGTGCACTGTTTCCAAATGATGCCGTAAACTTGCATAAGAATTACCAAAATTTCTCACTATATTAGAAAATTAAGTTATTCACAGGGTGAAAAAAGTTGATATAGCGTATCTCGCAATTTCTTGGTTGATTTGATATTTTCAACTTTCTGAATGCCGAGAACAGCAAATTTTTCCCAATCTATTTCTTGCGCTTCATCGCTTGGATGAAACCATCGTCCATACAGCTTGGCAAAAGTTTCTATATTTTGCACTTTTCGACTTTTTTCGCTTTGGCAAGCAGTGACAAATGACCCTATAATAATAGTCAGTATTATGCTTATTTTTAAGAAATTTTTCATATATAGTTTTGTAGCTGTTGCTTTGTCAAAATTTCATTCTCTGTATTCGCACTGCATTTAAGATAGCCAATAATGCAACCCCAACATCAGCAAATACAGCTTCCCACATTGTAGCCAAACCACCGGCACCGAGTATTAGTACAGCGCCTTTTACCGCAAATGCCAACGTGATATTTTGCCAAACGATTTTCTTTGTTTGTTTTCCGATATTGATTGCCATAGGTATTTTACTTGGCTTATCGTCTTGTATTACGACATCGGCAGTTTCAATGGTGGCATCACTACCTAAACCGCCCATTGCAATTCCGACATCACTCAACGCTATTACAGGTGCATCATTTACACCATCGCCAACAAAAGCAACCGTTTCATTTTTGGCTTTAATTTCCTTTATTTTGTTTACTTTATCTTCGGGCAATAAGTCGCCAAAAGCGTTGCTGATACCTAATTTTTCTGCAACAAATTTTACTATCGTAGATTTATCGCCACTCAGCATTATCGATTTTACGTTGAGCGTTCTTAACTTATCAATAGTAAGTTTGGCATCTTCTTTTATACTGTCTGCAATAGTGATGTAGCCTACAAATTTTTTATCGTAAGCCACTGCAATTACTGTGTAAACAATAGTATTAGGAGCAATGTCGTAAGTGATAGCAAATTTATCCATTAGCTTAAAATTTCCTATCAATAGTTGTTTCCCGTTTATATCGGCTTTTAATCCGTATCCTGCAATTTCTTCTACGTTTTGTAATGGAATATCGTTATTTATTGCACCAACAAATTGATGAATGGCAGTGGCTACGGGATGTGTGCTGTGGTTTTCCAAAGCATTAACCATTTGTAAGATTTCAGTCTGATTAAATTCCTTATTGAAAACAACTTCCTGTACTTTAAAAACGCCTTCCGTCATTGTACCTGTCTTATCCATTACTACGTTTTGGATTTTGGCAAGCACATCTAAAAAATTGCTTCCCTTAAACAAAATACCATTACGGCTTGCTGCACCAATACCACCGAAATAGCCTAACGGAATGGAAATAACCAACGCACAAGGACAGGAAATAACCAAAAATATCAACGCCCTGTACAACCAATCCGTAAACTGGTAATCTGCTATGAAAAAGTAAGGCAGTAAACAAATGGCTACAGCTAAGAACACCACAATAGGTGTATAGATTTTTGCAAACTTTGTGATAAATAATTCTGTGGGCGCTTTTTGAGAAGTGGCGTTTTGTACCAATTCCAGAATTTTACTCAATTTACTGTCGGTGTAAGCCGTTGTAACTTTTATCTGCGAAACGGTATTAAGATTTATCATTCCTGCTAAAACCGTATCACCTTTGTTTTTGTTATCGGGGTTGCTTTCGCCTGTTAATGCTGCGGTATTGAATGATGCCGCTTCAGATAACAACACTCCGTCCAAACCCAATTTTTCTCCGGGTTTAAGTTGTATAATTTCGCCAATGTTTACACTTTCTGCCTTTACGGTTTGCGGTTGATTGTTTCTTAAAACCGTTACTTCATCAGGTCTTTGATCAAGCAATAATTTGATGTTTGTTTTTGCTCTTTTTACTGCCAATGTTTGAAATCCTTCACCAACAGCATAGAACAACATTACCGCAACGCCCTCCGGATATTCGCCAATGGCAAATGCTCCGATGGTGGCAATGCCCATTAAAAAAAACTCTGAAAATATTTCTCCTTTAGCAATGCTTTCAGCCGCTTCTTTGAGTACAGGAACACCAACAGGGATATAGGCAATTACATACCAAGCAATTCTTATCCAATTTGTAAACCATTCGGGTTTCAACAAATGATCAAAGTAAATGCCAGTAAGTAGCAGTATCAATGATACAATGCTTGGTAAAAACATTATCATTGGACTACCACTGCTGTGGTCGTGCCCATCGTCATCACTGTGTTTGTGTTGCTGTTTGGATTTTTCCTGTTGTTGTCCGAGTAAATCCTCTGGACCTGCTTTGGCGTAAATAGCATTTTCTAATGTACAACAAGTCATTTTACTTTTTTTTTCTTTTACACACCATAATCGAACCAATTACATCATTTTCCAATACACCGTATTCGTCAATTTGTTTTTGAATATAATTTTCAAAGAGAGAATATTTTTCAGGATATTTTATTTTTAGTTCTTCGCATCTTATTATTATGTTCTCCATCTCCTTAGCGCTATCATAAAATTCGCTGTATTCACTTGTAAACTCATCAATCAGTTCCATTTCAGCCAGTTCTATTTGCCTTAAAAGTTCCTGACAGTGCAATATAGCCAGATGTTGAAATGTACTTGAATCTTCAATGTAAGCGTCGTTAATAATGATAATTCCTTCTGTCGTCAGATGTTGCGACAATGTTATCAGTGTTGCGTAATAATCGCCGAAAACTTGCCCGATAGCGCCTAAAATAATAACATCAAATTTGTCTAAAGTATTTATTTTCTCTCGAATATCTCCAATTTCAAATCGACATAATTTATCTACGCCATATTCACGGGTTTTCTCTTTCGATGTCTTAATAAATTCAGGGATACCGTCTATTCCGTAGCAATTACATTTCAATGTCGCTGCTAATTTTACCGAAACTGCTCCTTTGCCACATCCTAAATCCAAAACATTGAGGGTTGAATGATTTTTGCAATGTTTTTGGACAAGGTTTATCACTGTATCGGAGGGAGTTCCGATTTCCCAAAAATCCTGCAAGATATAGGGCAAAAAAGGAACAATTGCCACATCTTGACTGTCCATTGCTGTTGCTATGCTTTCTTCTAATGTTTTCATTATTTCAATTAAAAAACAAATGCTCAATCAATATCTTAAATCCTAATATTACCAAAACAGCTCCGCCAATAAATTCGGCTTTTGACTTGAATTTTGCTCCAAATATGTTTCCGATTTTTACTCCGCATATTGATATAATGAAAGTTATTGAACCGATGATGATAATTGTTCTCAAAATATTAACTTCAAAAAATGCAAATGTTATCCCAACTGCTAAAGCATCGATACTTGTAGCGATTGCCAACAACAACATTTTTATAAATCGAAATGAATTTTCATTTACTTTTTTATCGTCATTTGAGAAACTTTCCATTATCATTTTTCCGCCAATAATTCCAAGAAGTACGAAAGCAATCCAATGGTCTAAATTTTGAATTTTACTTGCAAAATTTATTCCCGCGAGATACCCAATAAGAGGCATAAGAGCCTGAAAAAAACCAAAATATATTCCGGGGATTAGAATTTCCTTTATTTTTAGTTTTTTTACCGACAAACCAAGTGTAATGGAAACAGCAAAAGCGTCCATTGATAAACCGATAGCGATTAATATTATTTCCAGTAATCCCATATTTAGAACATATTTACTTGTGTTTTAAAATAATTAGTTGTGTGCATTATACTTTACAAACTAAATTGTCCATTTTCTTTTGTTACAAACGGCAAAACTATAAAAAAATATTTTGGAGACGTGCTATTCAAATAGGGCAACTAAGTGCGCATCAAGACCGCCACTAAAACTACTCGGCCTTGATTTTTATTTCTCGCGTTTTGAAGTCTCAAAATTTCATGTACTTTTGCCCCTTCAAAAATAAATTAATATGGCTCTTCAACTAAATGAACAAGAGATTATTAGAAGACAGAAATTGCAAGATTTTACTGATCTTGGTATTGATTGCTACCCGGCGGCGTTGTACGAAGTGAATGTTACCTCTAAAGAAATATTGGAGAATTTTCCCAAAGATAATAGTTTGTATCAAGATATAAATTTTGCGGGAAGGATTATGAGTCAACGTATTATGGGTGCAGTGGCGTTTTTTGTATTGCAAGATGCTGTGGGTAAAATTCAAATCTATGCCAAACGCGACGAACTTTGTCCGGGCGAAGACAAAACGCTTTATAACAGCGTATTTAAAAGATTGGATATTGGAGATATTATTGGAGTGAAAGGTTTTGTGTTCACCACCCAAACCGGTGCTACTTGTATTCATGTAAAAGAGTTTACCATTCTTTGTAAATCCTTGAAACCTTTGCCTATTGTAAAAGAAAAAGAGGGTGAAGTATATGATGCTTTCCAAGATCCGGAATTGCGCTATCGTCAGCGTTATGTGGATTTGATAGTGAATCCGCACGTAAAAGATACTTTTATCAAACGCACAAAATTAGTAAATACCATGCGTGACTTCTTGAATGAAAAAGGGTATTTGGAAGTGGAAACGCCAATTTTACAACCATTGTATGGCGGCGCCGCGGCGCGTCCGTTCAAAACACATCACAATAAATTGGATATGACACTCTATTTGCGTATTGCTAATGAGTTGTATTTAAAACGATTAATCGTCGGTGGATTTGACGGTGTGTACGAATTTTCAAAAGATTTTCGCAATGAAGGTATGTCGCGCTTTCACAATCCGGAGTTTACACAAATGGAATTATACGTGGCGTATAAAGATTATGAATGGATGATGAATTTGGTGGAAGAAATGGTGGAAAGAGTAGCCATAGCGCTGCATGGAACTACACAAGTGCAAGTAGGTGAGAATATTATTGATTTTAAACGTCCATGGAAACGCTATACGATGTATAGTGCCATTGCACACTTTACCGGCGTGGATATTTCCAATATGGATGAAAAAGAGATGGCGGATTTTGCTAAAAAATGTGGTGTGCAAGTGGACAAAACAATGGGACGTGGTAAACTGATTGATGAAATTTTTGGGGAAACTTGCGAGTCGCATCTGATACAACCTACTTTTATTTACGATTATCCTATTGAAACTTCGCCGTTAACCAAAAAACATCGCTCCATTCCCAATTTAACCGAACGCTTTGAAGCAGTTTGTAACGGAAAAGAGATTTGCAACGCCTATTCCGAATTAAATGATCCGATTGACCAGCGCAAACGCTTTGAAGATCAGTTAGAACTGGGCAAACGTGGTGATGAAGAATCTATGGTATTAGATGAAGATTTCTTACGCTCATTAGAATATGGAATGCCACCCACAGCAGGCTTGGGCATTGGAATCGATAGATTATCCATGATTATGACTAACTCTAATTCTATCCAAGATGTACTGTTTTTTCCGCAAATGCGTCCGGAATAATTATTAAATTTTAAATCATATAGTACCAAAACATGAAAAAAATCTTATTCGTTATGTGTATTGCAGCAGCAATGATTGTGGGATGTTGTAAAAAAGAATCCCAAAACCCATTCTTTCAAACGTGGGCCACGCCTTACGGCATTCCGCCTTTTGATGAAATTAAGTATGAACACTATTTTCCTGCCTTTGAGAAAGGTATAGCACAACAAAAAGCTGAAATTGATGCAATTTGCAACAATTTGGAAGAGCCTACTTTTGCAAATACTTGCGAAGCGTTAGAGTATAGTGGTGAGCTTCTTTACAAAGTTACCATGGTTTTCTTCCCTTTGAAATATGCTTGCAACAGTCCTGAAATGGAAGAGATTGCGGAAAAAATAGCGCCTATGCTTTCTGCTCATTCCGATGACATTAGCTTGAATAAAGAACTTTTTGAGCGTATTAAAACGGTTTATGAAAAAAGAGATGAGTTGAATTTGGAACCGGTGGAAAGAAGATTATTGGAAGAACAATATAAAGGTTTTGTTCGTGGCGGCGCCAACATTCCTGAAGAAAAACAACCCAGATTTAGAGAAATTAATGAGAAATTAGCATTGCTTTCTTTAAAATTTGCAAGTAATGTTTTAAAAGCCTCTAATGGTTTTAAATTGATAGTGGAAGACAGAGCGCGTTTGGAAGGAATGCCGGAAAACGCTCTTGCCGCAGCCCGTGAATTAGGAAATAGAGATGAAGCCACCAAAGGAAAATATGTTTTTACGATTCAATTGCCGAGTTATGAACCGTTGTTGCAATTTTGTAGAGACAGAGATTTACGTAGAGAAATGTGGACAGCTTATGCAACCCGTTGCCTATCAGATTCATTAAGCAATGTGGGAATTATTGACGAAATGGTGAATTTGCGTTTAGAGCGCGCTCACATGTTCGGTTACGATACACATGCTGCTTTTGTATTGGAAAATACAATGGCTAAAACTCCGGAAGCGGTAGATAATTTGTTAGCGCAAATGTGGAAACCTTCACTTAGAAAAGCAAAAGAAGAAGCTGCGGAATATCAAAGAATGATTGATGCCGAGGGCGGTAATTTTAGGTTGCAGCCTTACGATTGGAGGTTTTATACAGAAAAGCTTCGTAAAGAAAAATATGATATTAACGAAGAAGAGCTTGGCGCTTATTTTTCCTTAGAAAGTGTAAAAAACGGCGCTTTTGAAGTAAGTGAAAAATTGTTCGGCATTACTTTCCATCTTAATCCTAATCTTCCTAAATATTATAAAGATGATAATGAAGTATTTGAAGTAAAACGTGATGGCGAAGTTATTGCGATTCTGTACATGGATTATTTCCCGAGGGAAAGCAAAGGCAGCGGTGCCTGGATGACTAACTTCCGTGAACAGTGGTATACTAAAGAAGGTAAAAACGTAATTCCGATTGTAAAATTAGTGATGAACAATGCGAAACCTACTACAGAACTCCCCGCACTTTTGTCATTTGACCAAGTAGAAACTTTCTTTCATGAGTTTGGACACGGTTTGCATGGTATGCTTTCTAATGTCAAATATCGTTCATTATCAGGTACAAATGTTTCCCGCGATTTTGTAGAATTACCTTCACAAATTATGGAAAATTGGGCTTCCGACCCAGGCGTGCTAAAAATGTATGCCAAACATTGGCAAACAGGAGAAGTAATTCCGGATGAATTGATTGCAAAATTGGAAGCCACCGCTACTTATGGACAAGGTTTTATTAACACGGAATTATTGGCTTCTTCCTTCTTAGACATGGATTATCATACCATTACAAAGCCCACTAAAATAACGCTTCCCGAATTTGAAATCCATGCAATGAAACAAATCGGCTTAATTCCTGAAATCATTCCAAGACACAGCAGCGCTTATTTTAAACATATTTTCTCAACAGGCTACGATGCCGGCTACTATTCTTACACTTGGGCAGCTGTTTTAGATGCCGATGCCTTTGAAGCCTTCAAAGAAAAAGGTAATGTTTTTGATAAAGAAACCGCCGACTTATTCCGTACTTTTATTTTGGAAAAAGGAAATACGCAAGATCCGATGGAATTGTATGTTCAGTTTAGAAGCAAGAAGCCGGTAATTGAGCCGTTGTTGAGGAATAGAGGATTATTATAAACCGTAGGGGCGCAAAATTTTGCGCCCTCATCAACGTGTATTTAAAATGCTGCGAATACCAAAACCGCAGCATTTTTTTCTATTTCAATAGTGAAATGTTGTGCAACGGCTTCGTTTAAAGAGCCTTCCCACAATTCTTTAAAATTTTGTTTACTGACAGGATATTTCAATCCGTGAAAAGTAAATTTCGCTTCCGAAGAAAAACTGAAAACAGAGATTTGTTGTCCCGGATAACTTTCAAAAGTTGTGGTGCAATGTATCGGAGTAAAAATGCCATAATTGGTAATCATTGTTAGAGAAAGTTTGTTGGCATAGTGCATTAAAATACCGATATTGGCTAAAAAGTGATCGTCTCGTTGTCCACCTGCTCCCAGAATGACAACTTCTTTCCATCCGTTTTTGATACAATATTTTATCGCTTTTTGTAAATCATTGTATTCAAGGTTGTCATCTATATGAATGATAGATTTGTATTTTTCTTTTTGCGTCGGAGAGATGGAATCACAATCTCCAATAATGATATGTGGATTAATATTTTGCTGCTCTAAAAAAGTGATAGCGCCGTCACAACAGATGAGTCTTTCTGCATTTTTTAAAATATTAACGGGAGTGGTATGACTTGGTTTTTCGCCGTTGGCTAAAATTACAACCATATTGTTTTAAGATTCGGAATGCAAATAAACATAAAAAAATGATTGTTTGTTTATTCCGTATTTCCACCCGTGCGCGCCTTGCCCTCCATCTCAATTTTTCCAAAGCGAAAAGTGATACCGGCGCTGATAAAACGGCTGTTCCATTTTGTTGAATTATACGCAATGTAATAGGGATTCGTATTATTGGTTCTTTGTCTGCCCCAATTAAAAATATCCTGCACATTTAGGAAAACGGAAATTTTTCTATCCCAAAAATCGGAACGCAAACCGCAGTTAATGGAATAAGTAGGTTGGTCTTCAAAGAATATCGTTTTAGTTTTGGAGCGATAGTTTCCGGAAGCGTTAATTTCTAAGAACTTCCATACTTTTGCCCAAAAATTGAGACGGAAACTAAAGGCGAAAAAATCCGTAATTACTTTCTCATCTTCCCGAAAAATGGTTTCACTGTGCGATTGATAAATACTGGCATTGAGACGAATATTCATAAACGCTTTGAGTTTGTACATCACGTTAAAGTCTGTGCCGTAGCGATGAGATTTGCCCGAATTGACAGGCATCGTGAAAGACACGATTCGTCCGAAAAAATCGCTATAAATCACATCAGTAAGGTTGTTAATTTCATCTTTATTGTTTCTAAAATAAGCGGATATACCTACAGAACCGAATCTATCAAAATATTTCGTCCAACCACCTTCTATGGAGTTGGTGTAGGTAGATTTTAAATCAGGATTGCCGGTAGAAAAACTGTCTTCACGATATATAATAAATGACGATAGTTGCGAATTTCGTGGGTAATTCACTCTACGCGTATAACTTAAATTGAAATTGTGCATCGATTTTGTAACATAAGTTAAATGCAACGAAGGAAAAAGTCCGGCAAAAGTGTTTTTGCCGTGATGTTCCGGCTGGTTAATATAATGATATTTGAGAAAACGGTTTTCAGAACGCAAGCCACCTTTCATGGTAAAACCACCAAATTTATGTTGCACAGTGATATAAGCATCGAAATCGCCTCCTAGAAAAATAGCATTCTCATAGCGCATAGAATCTAAAACATAAATGTCGGTAAACAAAGTATCAGTTCTTCGATTCAGCATTTCGGTGTAATAATAACCTTCAGCACCTATTTCTATCATTCCGTTTTTATGATAAGGCAGGTTATAATGTATCTCGCTACCAAAATTGTAATTGAGATCCTTATGCGTTACTTTTCTATTTTTGTTCAACTCCGGATAATTGCTGTATGTTCGTTGGAAACTCTCATTTCGACTGGGTTTCCAGAAACCTCCCCATATTTCGGTTAAAAGTTTATGTCCTTCATCATTAAAATTATGCTCATAATCAACGCCTAAATATCCACCTAAACGAGTGCCTCTATTTTCAGATTTTTCGGTATAGTCATATATGCCCGGATTGTTTATATATTCTCGATATTTATAATCTTCAAAAGAATTAGTTTTTGCCCAAGGCATTCCATAACATCCGCTCCAAAAAGAGAGCGTCTTCAATGAGTCGAACTGATACGAACCATTTACATATGTACCTGCCCAAATTGAGTTGTCTCTCCATTCGCTTGTGTAGCTTCTATAACTGGAAGTATCCCTATTTTCATTAAAAATTAAACTGTACCCGTTCGATTTTCCTTTAGAAAAATTATAATAGCCGTATAAATAAACATTGATGGAAAATTTCTCATTGGAAAACATATAGGAGAACCAAGGCGAAGCCATGGGACGAGTAGAACCATTTAATCCAAAGCTAATGAAGCTGTTTTTCTTAATGTTTGATTTGGTAACGATGTTAATGATGCCGCCTGTGCCTGATGCACTGTATCGGGCTGAAGGATTGTTGATTACTTCTATCCGCTCCAAAGCATTGGCGGGAAGTTGCCGGATATAAGTTTTCAAATTTTCGGCTTCTAACCTGGAAGGTCTGCCGTTAATCCAAATTTCAACACTGGAAACGCCTCTTAACGTGATGTTTCCTTCAATATCCACTTCTACACCGGGCGCGTTTTGTAGTGCATCGGCGGCGGTACCGGTTTGTACGCTCGGGTCTTCCGATACGTTGTACAATATTTTCTCGCCGTCGTTCATAAAAACAGGTTTTGTAGTCGTAATGCTAATATTTTGCAACATAGAGGCAGACGGTTGTAATTGAATCGGTTCTATTGCTATTTCCTTGTTTTCACCCATAGCAGATATGGATTGTTGATAGATATCGTAACCAATATAAGAAGTTTTCAAAATATAACTTCCGGTTTTGACATTGGAGAATGTAAAAATCCCATCCTTATCGGTAGAAGCAACACTAATAATTACACTGTCTGCTTCATTGAGCAAACCTACATTTACATAGAAAAGCGGGACGTTTGAACGGTTATCTATTATCGTTCCGGTTATGGTATAGCCATTGTTTTGGGCTTGAATAGTGTTTGTTACGAAAATTAACAGAAGGAGGGGGTAGAGGGTAAAGTGTGAAATTTTCATATAATTTTATGACTTATTGATAACATATATAACGTAAGAAATATGTTTTTGCTGCATTCAGAAATCAAAAAATGTTATTTTGTTGTGCCTGATATCCACCTAATAAAGATGTTTGTATCGTTAATAATTATCGTAACATTATCAAAATCTTTATTATCTGATTCTTTCTGATAAGTTTCGATTCGACTTCGGTCATCTTTTACCATTCTTACAAGTTCAAATTTTTGTTTGAGGAGTATCTCTTTTAAAGTAGTAATAAAATCAGCCGGTGCATTATTGGTGCTTAAATTTTTGATAAATTTTGCACTATTAAGCTCTTGCCTTATGTCAGATGGAATATTTTCGAGAAGATTTTTACTCCCTCCGTGATGAATATACGTAAATCCATCTTTTTCAGCATAATGATTAAAGAAACTTTCTAAAGATGCCCCTTGCGCATGCGCTACTTGTGAAAGAAGAAAACATGCGATTGATAAACAAATGATTTTTTTCATGACTTTTAATTTTTTGTGTTACATATTTAATGCTGTCGCTTAACATATTTTCTATATTATTTAACTTGCTCTCTACTTTTTCCATTTTCTCCAATTGTGTTAATGCGATATTCATGATGCTGTCTTCTTTCTTAAAACTATTACTAATGTATTGAATAGCCAGATTCTCATCATTAATTCGAACGCCATTTATAATCACATAAGCGCTATTTTTTTGTTTATTCTGATAGAAGAACGTGCCGAAAATAATTGCCAAACATGCCGCAGTTCCGGTAATGGCATACATCCATTTTTTGTGATTTAAAATGGATTTATGTTGAGAATTCGTCATTTTGGGTAATGTTTTGATAGAAGAAGGAACAGGTTCTTTTTTCTCTTCTGAAAAAGTTTTGAATATCAGATAACTGTAAAGGTCATCAGTATTTGTTTCATTGGAAGAGAAAACGTCTCGAAGTATTTTTTCTTCCTCTGAAGAGGTTTCTCCTTTGTAATATTTTTCAATCAGGTTTTTAATATTCATAGTCATGTTTGTATTTTTTAATAGTTATCAATTTACAGTTTTACTAAGCGTTCTCTAATTTTTTGCCTTGCTCTTGACAGATTCACCATTACTGCATTCTCAGAAGTAGAGGTTATATAAGCGATTTCTTTTATTTCTAAACCTTCTACATCTCTTAGTCGGATAGTAGTTCTTTGTAGTTCTGGCAGTTGGTCAATGAGTTTTTTGACTATTTTAATCATATCTTTTTGTTCAATCATTTCGTGTAGAGACGGAGCGCATTGCGTCTCTACCAATTCTCCGGAAACAACATCCATACCTTTTTTCTTCCGCAGTTTATCCAAACACAAATTTCGTAAAACCTTCAGCGCGAAAGCTGTCGTATCCTCAACCTTCTGCAAGCTGTTTCTCTTTTCCCACAATTTCAGATAAAGATCTTGCACGCTGTCTTTTGCCAATTCTTCATCTAACAAAATTGATTTCGCCGTTCGGTATAATCTTTCCGAAAGTCCGAGTAGTTTGTTGGAGAAAGTGGTTTTATCCATGTTGTGGCGAGTTCTTCGTATTTTAGTTGTTTTGTAATTTATTGGTACTAAGGACTTACAATAATGTAGGGTATATTCCCGTATTTAATTAATATTTCTAATTCTTTTTCCTCTTGGTATATTTATTACCCATTTAAAATTTCGTTTACAAATTCCTTTTGTCATTGTTTCCTTTTTTAATTTTGTCATATTTTGGGGCACCACCTGCTATTGCAGATAACTGTTATTAAGACGTAAAAGAAGCAAAAAACTTACATGGCTAATAAAATTTAATCGTATTTTCTACTTTAATGCTTGAATCAACTGTTATGAAAAAGCAAGCTTCCAGCAATGGAAAAAAACATTATTTTTGCAGCGTAATTAAAAAAGAAGAGTATGGATGCTTATGTAAGTGCTCAAAAAATAGAATTAATACACTGGATTACGGAATTAAATGATCTCTCTGTGCTGGCTCAAGTGAGTGCAATAAAAGATGACGCAGTTGCTACTTCGCATGCAGAATTGCAATCCATTGAACGAGGATTAAACGATTTTCAACAAGGTAACACCGTTTCTCACACGCAAGCAAAAAAACGTTATGAAAAATGGCTATAATATGGAATGGACATCCGAAGCGGAACGAAGTCTTAGCGTTATTTTTGATTATTTAGAGGATAACTGGACACAGCGTGAAATTTCAAATTTTGCAAAAAAGTTAGAGTCAAATTTGCAACATATTTCCGAGCATCCTGCCGCTTTTCCGCTTTATAGCAAAGAACAAAATATAAGACGTTGTGTATTATCTTCACAAACAACAATTTATTATACTGAAGTTCCATCTGAAAACAGAATTGTAATAATTACCTTGTTTGATAATCGAAGAAGTATTGATAGCTTGAACATATAATTGGGTAAATTGATATGAATTTTATCGAAGAAATTATTGAAGAAGATTTAAAAAACGGTAAGAACTGCTCGCGCGTGCACACTCGTTTTCCACCGGAGCCGAACGGTTATTTGCATATTGGACATGCCAAATCTATATGTTTGAATTTTGGATTGGCAAAGAAATATAACGGTTTGTGTAACTTGCGTTTCGACGATACCAATCCGGCAAAAGAGGATGTAGAATATGTGGATTCCATTAAAGAGGATATTCAATGGTTGGGATTTCAGTGGGCGGGAGAGTATTACGCTTCCGATTATTTTGAGCAGTTGTATGCGTGGGCAGAATGGATGATTGAGCGCGGGTTGGCATACGTGGATGACTCTACACAGGAAGAGATTAGCTGCGAGCGCGGCGTGCCCACTCAACCCGGAATTGAGAGCAAATATCGCAATAGAAGCGCGGAAGAAAATTTGAACTTGTTTCGTCGGATGCGTGCGGGCGAGTTCCTCGAAGGAAGCCGCGTGTTGCGCGCCAAAGCCGACATGGCATCTCCCAATATGCACATGCGCGACCCAATTATGTACCGCATTCTTTTTGCTGAACATCATCGCACTGGAAATAAATGGTGTATCTATCCGATGTATGATTATGCACATGGACAAAGTGACTCCATAGAAAATATTACGCATTCTCTATGTACGTTAGAGTTTGAAATACATCGTCCGCTATATGATTGGTTCTGTAAGGTTTTGGAAATTTACCATCCGCAACAAATTGAGTTTGCCCGCTTAAACTTGAATTATACTATTATGAGCAAGCGCAAACTGTTGCAATTGGTTGAAGAAAAATATGTGGTGGGTTGGGACGATCCGCGCATGCCCACCATTTCGGGATTGCGTCGTCGTGGCTATTCTCCGGAAGCGATTCGTAATTTTTCGGAAACCATAGGAATAGCCAAACGGGAAAACGTAATTGATGTAAGTTTGCTGGAGTTTTGTGTTCGCGAACATCTCAATAAAGTAGCTATTAGAACGATGGCTGTATTAGATCCGGTGAAATTGATCATTGATAATTATCCGGAAGAAGAAGTGGAAATGTTGCAAGCCATAAACAATCCTGAAGATCCGGAAGCCGGTACCAGAGAGATTCCATTTGGCAAAGTGTTATATATTGAACGCGCAGATTTTAAAGAAGATGCCGATAAAAACTTCTTCCGACTAACCATTGACCGCGAAGTACGTTTGAAATATGCCTACATTATTAAATGTACTCATGTAGTTAAAGATGCCATCGGCAACATTACTGAAATTCATTGTACGTACGATCCTGAAACCAAGAGCGGCATGGCGCAAAGCAATCGTAAGGTAAAAGCCACTATTCATTGGATTTCGGAAACATTTGCCCAACCGGCGGAAATTCGTTTGTTTGAGCGTTTATTTACGGTTCCTGAACCTGATAATGCAGAAGAAGGCAAAACATTTTTAGATTATATCAATCCAAATTCATTAACGACTGTTAACGGGTTGATTGAAAAAAATATCACAAAAGAAAATGTCGCTAAATATTATCAATTTGAACGCACCGGGTATTTCTGCATGGATAAAGATGCTACGGATGAGAGATTGGTGTTTAACAAAACGGTAGGTTTGAAACAATAACACCGGTAGGGACGTTGTACGCAACGCTCCTACAATTTTCGCACTTGCATCTCTATATCAAACAACGCATCTCTAATGTCGTTCAGCTCAGAAACGGAAAATGACGAAAAATCCCCTTCAAATTTTGAAGGAGTGTCTCGCTTCGCGAGACGGGGTAGTTTATATAGATTATAAAAAACAGAAAAATTTTCCATCAACGCCTGTTCATCACTCATTCCCAACTTATTACTTTTCACTTTCAAAAATTGCAAAATCCTCAGTCCGTCTGCTTTTTCGTGGAAAGCATGTGTAAATTGAGGCAATGTTTTAAAGTTTTTGCGTAATGGATTCCACAAATCATCGGTTTTATATTGCTCTTTTAGAAAATTGATAAATTCGGTATTTATATCTTTTGTGAATAACTCTGGAATAGTATTGTACGTTTCTTTAATTTTATCGAATAATGAATGATGATAGATAGGATAGCTTTCCCAGTCACCACTATTGCCTTTAATCATGGCGGGTCCTGTGCCGAAAAGTACACGGGTGGAAAATCGTGCGGCGGGATATACCGGTTCGGAATTGTTGTTTGAGATAAGCGTCATTTTTCGTAATTTTTGCAAAAGATAAAAATCTTCGCCGCTACTGAGGGGGGTTATATTTCGAATTTTTCGCAATGCTTTTACTTTTAAAGCAATGGCAGAACCGATAGCAGTAAATGTATAGGGAGAACCAATGCGGTGCATGTTGATGAAATAGTTGCGCATAAAAATCTCATAACGTAAAATCGCACGGTTGACGCTTTCATCATTCGTAAGTTTATGATAGTAGGGCAGGGAAAGCACGTCAATTTTATTTTGAGTAAAATTTTCTCCAATAGATTGAAAATAAGATTCATTAAACAGCGTATCAGCATCTAAACTGATGATAATGTCGTCATCAGTTGCTGTTTTATAAATTTCTTCAAACAATGTCTTCCGAGCCCAACCTACACCGGTTTTATCAGCATACCAGCCGTTGTTTTTGGAGGTTTTATCAATAATATTAATATTAAAATCCTTAAAATCTTCAAGATAGCACAATAATTTTTGGTTACTTTTGCAAATCTCTATTTTTTTTGCATCATTCCACCATTCATCCGGTTGGTTAACACAAACATATACTGAAAAAGGGAACTCAGTCTTTTGGTTGGCAATGGCAGCAAGTGTGTGAGGCAAAAATTCCAATTCGTCAAGAGCAGGAATGGCAATATGTAGCTTCATTACGCACCAATGATATACATGATTTTATCGTTTTGTAAAAACTACAATAATTTCTTTTTCAATTCTTTTAACATATCTTCGGTCATGGAAGCCAAGTTGTATTTAGGATTCCAGCCCCATTCCTTGCGGGCGCATGTATCGTCCATGCTGTTTGGCCAAGAATCGGCAATGTTTTGTTTTAGCGAATTTACATCATACTCCATTACAAAATTGGGATAATGTTTTTTTATTTCGTTGTAAATAATTTCCGGGTCAAAGCTCATTGCCGTAACATTAAAAGAGTTGCGGTGAATTAAACGTGCAGGATCAACCTCCATTAAATCAATTGCAGCATCAATGGCATCAGGCATGTACATCATGTCCATGAAAGTACCTTTTTTCAATGGACAAACAAACTTTTCACCTTTTACAGCAGCGTAATAAATTTCAACGGCATAATCTGTTGTACCTCCACCGGGTAGCGTTTTATTTGAAATCAATCCGGGATAACGTACAGAGCGCGTATCCACACCAAAACGTTTAAAATAATAGTCGGAAAGTAGCTCTCCGGCTACTTTGCTCACGCCGTAAATAGTTTTGGGACGTTGAATTGTATCTTGCGGCGTTTTATCCGCCGGTGTTTCCGGTCCGAATGCGCCGATAGAGCTTGGCGTAAACAGTGCCGCATTGTACTCGCGCGCTACTTCCAAACAATTGAGCAAACTTCCCATGCCGATATTCCAACCTAACATTGGATTCGCTTCTGCCGTTGCCGATAAAATAGCCGCCAAATTATAAATGGTATCAATATTATATTTTTTCACAACATCGGCAATCTCTTGCGCTTGTGTAGCATCAATTTTACAGGAAGGTCCTCCTTCGGCAATCTCTCCGGCTAACGGATAACGGAGATCCGCCGCAACCACATGATTACCGCCCAATTTATTACGTAATGCAAGTACCAACTCTGAACCGATTTGTCCGCTTGCACCAATAACTAAAACATTCTTCATAATTCTATTTTTTGATGTGGGCAAAAGTATATGAAATTTTGAGAATTCCACATTTTTAATAAAGATGTATCTTTGCCCTCAAAATTTCTTACCTCTCATTGTCTCATGTTGTTCAAATCCGTACTTGTTTCTCCCGACCTTAAAAACCGCCTCATTGCTTTGGTGAAAGAAAACAGAATTAGCCATGCGCAACTTTTTCTTTCTCAAGCCGGAGCGCACAGTTTTGCATTGGCGATAGCTTATGCGCAGTATATTTGTTGTCAAGATAGAAAAGAGGATGATTCGTGCGGCGTTTGCCCCTCTTGTGTCAAATTTGAAAAATTGGCGCATCCCGATTTGCATTTTGTTTTCCCGAATTGTATTACTAAAAAAATAAAAAAGGATCCCGATTCGCGACAATTTGCACAAGAGTTTCGGGATTTTGTTTTTTCGAAAAACTATCATATTGATATTGAAGATTGGCTGTCGGAACTTGGAGGTGAGAATAAACAGGCTACCATTAATATCCGCGATTGTTCTAACATTATTCAACAAAATAGTGTTCAATCGTATGAAGGCGGATATAAAATTTTTATCTTTTGGTGTTTGGACAGACTATATCATGCTGCTGCTCCGAAGTTGCTTAAAACATTAGAAGAACCTGAAAAAAATACGCTGTTCATTTTACTCACGGAAAATCCGGATAAGATTTTAGCTACTATCTTATCGCGAACGCAATTAGTAAAAATTCCACCAATAAATCATGATACTATTGCGCAACAGTTAATTAAGGATTTCGGATTGACAGTGCAAAAGGCGGAAGATATCGCCGAAATTAGCGAAGGTAATTATGTGAAAGCTATTAATTTGCATGAAAATAATAAAGAATTGCGTGATATGTTACAAAAGTTTGAAACATTCTTCACCAGCATGTCCGCGTTAAAAAATCATGCTTCCCCGCAACAAATAAATTTCTTAACTGTACAAGATCTCATCGCTTCCATTGTTGACATGGGTAGAGAGGAGCAAAAAAGCTTTTTGCGGTTTACCTCCAGAATGATCCGGAATATATTAATGTTGGGTACGCAAAATGAAAACTTGGTAAAAGCAACTATCGAAGAGAAGAAAACCATGAATTTCTTTACCAAAACAATAGCATTGAAAAATGCTCAATCCATTTTGCACGAATGCAATCAAGCGTTGTTTCATATCGAAAGAAATGGGAATTCAACGCTTGTACTTACAGATTTTTATTTGAAAGTAAGCAAACTAATGCTATAGAATGGTAAAAAAATCCCCTTCAAATTTTGAAGGGGTGGATCGCGAAGCGAAACGGGGTAGTCTATTTCGGAATATCCAATAATTCCACTTCAAAAATTAAAGTAGCTCCCGGTTTAATCATACCGCCTGAACCTCTGTTACCATAAGCTAAATCAGAAGGAATATACAACATAAATTTAGAGCCAACAGGCATGAGTTGAAGTCCTTCGGTCCAGCCTTTAATCACTTGATTTAAGCCGAAAACGATAGGCTCGCCGCGTTGTACCGACGAATCGAAAATTTCTCCGTCAATTGTTTTTCCGGTGTAATGCACTTTTACTTGGTCGGTGGCGATTGGTTTTGGACCATTTCCCATTACAATCACTTCATATTGCAATCCGGATTCTGTTTCATGAACGCCTTTACGTTTTTTGTTTTCTGCTAAAAATTGTCTTCCTCTTTCTTTTTCAAGATCATTTTCTGCATTTTGCTTGGCTTCCATTCTTTTTTGAATATCCTCGAAAGCGGCTTTCATTTCTTCCATGCTAAATTTATTTTCTCCTTTTAAAGCATCCATAAATCCTTCTTTAAAGGCATCAATTTTAATTTCGATACCTGCATTTTTTAAGTCGCTTCCGATGTTAGCGCCAATGGCGTAGCTGTTTTTTTCTTCTTGGGTCATGTTTTGTGATTTTAAGGTAAATGTCGCTCCTACAAGGAATAAACACATTACAATGAATACTGATTTTTTCATGTTTTTATTTTTTTAATTGATTTTTGATTAATGTACAAAGAAACGATTTTTTTTAGAAGTTATTACAATGGTTTTTTCTATTTTCGCACCCTAAAATAATTTATCATAATGAGTGTTGAAAATAAGCTATTTCAAGAGTTTCCGCCGGTGGGTACCGAGCAATGGGAAGAAGTAATTCTCAAAGATTTAAAAGGCGCCGATTATCAAAAAAAATTGATATGGCGTACCGACGAAGGTTTTCAAGTGCGACCTTATTATCGCGCCGAAGACCTTGATTCGTTAGATTATTTAAAAGCGTTGCCCAATCAATTTCCTTATACAAGAGGTTTTAAAACAAAAGATAACAAATGGAATATTATGCAGGAAATTACGGAGGAAGATCTGAAAAAAGCAAATACAATTGCGATTAATGCGCTAAAAAAAGGCGCAGACACCGTTTCTTTCTGTACAAAAAATGTAAACTCTTATCAAGATTTAACATTGTTGTTGCATCAAATAGATTTAGAAGAAAACTCGGTACAGTTTCGTTGTGCAACTTCCTATATTGATTTGATGAAATGGTTTGTTCAATATGTTGAAGAACACAAATTGGATAAAACAAAAATTGCCGGCGCTATTGATTTTGATGCTATTATTTATGCGTTGAAAAAAGGAAAATTCCATAGAAATAAAGAAACTGATTTGCAAGAAGTAGTTGAATTATTTGTCTTGACTTCGGATCTTCCTCATTTCAAAATCATTAGTGTTAATGGACTGGCAATACACAATGCGGGCGCGACTATTGTTCAGGAATTGGGATATGTACTGGCAGTTGCCAATGAATATGTGGCTTTTGTTACCGAAAAAGGAATTCCTTCGGAGAAAATTGCGTCTAAAATGCAATTCACACTTTCCGTAGGCTCCAACTATTTTATGGAAATAGCCAAATTAAGAGCGGTGCGTTTGTTGTGGTCAACTTTAATAGAACAATATCATCCGGCATGTGATTGCGCTTATCACATCACACTCAATACGGTAGCTTCTTCGTGGAATAAGACGCTGTATGATCCTTATGTGAATATGTTGCGTTCTACCACGGAGGCAATGTCGGCAGCTTTGGGCGGCGCGGATTCTATTGCGTTGAAACCATTTGATATGGCGTATAAACAAGAAGATGAGTTTTCCAGTCGTATAGGTAGAAATGTGCAAATTATTCTAAAAGAAGAATCTTATTTCGATAAAGTTGTAGATCCTGCCGCAGGTTCTTACTATATTGAAAATCTGACGAATTCTATCATTGAGCATGCCTGGAATTTATTTAGGGAAACTGAAAATGATGGTGGATTTATAGCAACCTTAGTAACAGGAAAAATTAAATCTGAAATTGAGAAAAGCGCACAAAAACGCGATATGGATATTGCTACGCGTAAATATGTTTTGCTGGGTACCAACCAATATCCGAATACCAATGAAAGTATGTTAGATAAGATTGAAGTCACAAAAACATGCGATTCGGAAGGTTTGAGATCGTATCGCGGAGCAACAGCGTTTGAAGCATTGCGCTTACAAACAGAAGCGTGGGCAAAGAAGCATCATCGTCCGAAAGTGTTTTTGTTGAAAGTGGGAAATTTGGCAATGCGCCAAGCGAGAGCCGGTTTTGTTACCAACTTTTTCGGATGTGCGGGTTACGACATTATAGACAATGCCGGCTTCGCAAGCGTCGAAGAAGGAGTAAAAGCTGCCTTAAATGCCCATCCTGACCTCATCGTACTATGCAGTTCCGATGAAGAATATGCTACTTTGGGAGTCGAAATCACTCAACAAATCAAAAAAAATACAAAAAAAATACCTGTTTTAATCGCCGGGAATCCGACAGAAATTATTGATACACTGAATGAAGCAGGTGTTGATGACTACATACATGTAAAAAATAATGTATTAGAGAAGCTGAGCATATACAATAATTTATTATTTTCGCCGTGTTAATATGTAAGACTAACCGCCTGTTAAAGGCATTAGTATATTTTTATTTTATTTCTCTGTGTGGTGCCTGCCTGTCTCTCAAAGACGAGGCGGGCACTTTTTTATGCCTAACCGATTCTTATGATCGGGAGATAAAATTGGACAAGGCGCCGGAAAAAATCATTTCGCTTTCGCCCGGAATTACCGAAATGTTATTCTTGCTTCATGCAGATAATAAGTTGATTGGCATTTCCGATTATTGCAATTTTCCCGAAGAAACCGAATATATTAATAAAGTAGGAGGTTTGCAAAATATTAATATTGAAAAAATAATTTCGTTGCAACCAGATGTGGTGCTTATTGGTTCAATTATTCCGAAAAATGAGGTAGATAAATTAGAAAAATCGGGCATTACGGTGATTGCTATTAAGCAGGAGGAAAAATTAGAAGGAATGTTGGATGCCTTAGAAATGCTCGGAAAAATTGTTGATAACCGGCGATGTGCTGATTCGTTGGTTCGATATTATGGTGAACGATTGGAGGAGTATAAAAAAAATGCAGGAGCGAAAATTTTTTCACCCTTACCATCGGTTTACTATGTGGTAAGCTTTGGTGTTGCCGGCGATTTTACGGCGCCCGCGAACTCTCATATCAGTGAAATTATTCGTTTGGCTGGGGGAAGGAATATCGGAGATGTTTTATCTACTTGGAATATTGGTCGTGAATATTTGTTTACTCAAAACCCGGATTTGATTTTTGTGCGTACGGAAGATTTGCCGTATTTTGTGAAAACCTATCCCTATACGCTGCTGAATGCCGTAAAGGAAAATCGGGTATATCCTATTGAATCGGGGTGGATGGATGTGATCTCGCCGCGCAATTTTTTGGCGATTGAGGAGATAAGGAGGAAAATTGCGATTCAAAACTGATGCGTGTGAGCAAAGAGCGACCTAAAGTTACCTCATTAATATATTCCAATTCTTCGCCAATACCTACGCCCCGCGCCAACAAAGAGATTTTGGATACTTTTTCCATGCAATGTTTGTAAATATAAAAATTAGTGGTGTCTCCTTCGGGAGTGGAGGGCAGCGCCAAAATAATCTCTTCAACGGGGTTTGTTTCAATGCGTTGGAAAAGTTCTTGCAATTTTAATTGCCAGGGTCCGATGCCGTCAACGGGAGAAATAACACCACCTAATACATGATACACACCTTGAAACTGGTGAGTGTTTTCAATAGCAATCACATCTCTAATATCTTGAACCACACAAATTATGTCGAAATTTCGTTTCGGGTTGTCGCATATTTCACAAATTTCATCATCTGAAATCGCAAAACATTGCTTGCAAATTTTTAGCGACGATTTAAGCTCAGTTAAAGCGTATGTTAAAGTTTCTACTTCTACCGCTTCCGTGTTCACCAAATGCAGCGCTAATCTCAAGGCGGTTCTTCGTCCAATGCCCGGCAGTTTAGCAATTTCATTTACTGCGTTTTCAAGAATTTTTGAGTAGTTTGTTAGCATATCAAAAAATGAATGGCAAAAATAGCGATTTATTGAAAGAAAAAATCGAAAATTTATCCTATTTTCGCTATTAATATGGCAGGTATTTACATTCATATTCCATTTTGTAAAAAAAAGTGCATTTATTGCAGTTTTTATTCTATTGCGAATACGAAAAGTGTAGAGCGGTATATGGAAACGGTGATGAAAGAGGTAGAAAGGAAAAAGGAGAGGGAAGAAAAATCCCCTTCAAATTTTGAAGGGGCACCTGAAGGGCAGGGTAGCTTATATAAAATCGAAACCATCTATTTCGGCGGCGGAACTCCTACCTTATTGCCCATTCATTCATTAGAAAAAATGATGAATGCCATATATGAAAATTTTGATGTTGATTCGGAAGTTGAATGCACAATTGAAGGGAATCCGGAACAGTTATCACTTGAGTATTTAACAGATCTTAAAAAAATGAGTTTCAACAGAATAAGTATTGGAATACAATCTTTTAACGATGATATTTTGCATTTTTTAGGAAGAACACATTCTGGGAAAGATGCTTTTCGTGCTATTGAAAATGCACAAAAAGCCGGTTTCGAGAATATTTCCATTGATCTTATGTATGGAATAAATTTACGATTGCTTCAAGATTGGGCGCAAGAGTTAAAAACTGTTTTTCAACTACCTATTCAACATTTATCTGCATATTCACTAACCGTTGAAGAAAATACATTATTGTATAAAAAAATAGTACAACAAAAAGTACCGAACATAGATGAGGAGCAATCTTTACAAGAAATGAAATTGCTTATAAATGAAGCAGAAAGAAATAATTTTGAACATTATGAAGTTTCGAACTTTGCACTAAAAAGCTATCACTCCAAACATAATTCCAATTATTGGAACGAAACTCCTTATTTGGGATTTGGGGCTTCGGCACATAGTTTTACCGGTAGAACAAGAAGTTGGAATATCTCAAATGTGGAAAAATATATGAAGGCAGTAGAAGAAAATGAGCCTTTTTTTGAGACAGAATATTTAACGCCGACAGAACAATATAATGAAGCTGTTTTATTAGGATTACGAACAAAAAGTGGAATTGATTTAAAACATCTTGAAACTCGTTTTGGCATTGCAAAGCGAAATTATTTACTTCAAGCGTTACAAAAAATAGATCCGCAGTTTTACAGAAAACAATCTCATCATGTTTCGATTACCCAAGAAGGGTTGTCATTGCTGGATTTTATAACGGCAAGTTTGTTGTTTGATGAATAATGACATTCTCTCTCATTTTTTCTTACTGATGTTTCCGCAAATGATAATGCCTAATTCCCAACTTTCCGCAAGTTTCCCGCAACCCTTCTTCATCATCCGAAATAACAAACAATACATCTCGCGGTTCTAACTCGGTGTTGCCTTTGGGGATAAAATAGTGATCGCCTCTTTTCGCCATCACCACTCTTGTATTTTCAGGAATAGGCATATTTAACAAGCAATTGCCCTGTTTTAAACTCTGTTTTCTGATGACGATTTCCGACATGGCGGTTTTTACTTCTTCTTCAGCCCCCGTATCAAACGCCGGCATAAGTTTCAACGGTTTGGGTTCTACTAACCCAAGGGCGCGTGCTACAGAAGGAACTAAAGTTCCTTGAACCAACAATGAAATAATGGTAATGAAAAAAACAATATTAAACATGATTCTTCCATGTTCAATGTTTGCAGCAAGTAGGTAGGTGGCAAAAATGATAGGGACGGCGCCCCGCAACCCCACCCAGGATACATAAAATTTTGCTTTTGGAGGTATTGCTTTAAACGGAAATAAACAACCCCAAACCGCCAGCGGTCGTGCGAAAATAATCATGAAAAATCCTATGACTAATGCTAAGCCGGCAACAGGAAGCAATTCCGAAGGATTGACCAATAATCCTAAGGTAAGAAACATGGTAATTTGTGCAAACCAGGTAAAGCCGTCGAAAAAGCTTTTAGAGGAACGTTTGTGCATTAATTTTGAATTTCCCACAATGACCCCTCCGATGTAGACAGCCAAAAAACCGTTTCCATGAATAAATTCGGTTACTGAGAACAAAATGAAAAACATGATGATTAAAAGAATGGGATAGAGCGCATGATTACTCATATTTATCTTATTAATAATCTTCACAGTAGCTTTTCCTAATAGAAAGCCGCACAATAAACCGGCAAGTAACTCGTAGAAAAACATACCCACAATCCAAAATGCAGAATGCCCTTGATGTTGTACCAATGGTAAAAAGGTGATCATCAACATATAAGCCATGGGGTCGTTGCTTTCACTTTCCAATTCGAGTAAATGGCGCAAATGGTATTTTAGTCGCATTCCTTTGGGTAGTATCGAAAATACAGCCGCCGCATCAGTAGATGCCACAACCGAAGCAAGCAAAAGGGATTCAAACAACGTAAAAGTAAAATTTTCAAAAAAACGATTGGTTGCCCAAAAAATAAATAGCCCTGTAAATAAAGTTGTTAAAATTATCCCCAATGTTGCCAGCAACACTCCGGGGAGCATTACGGGCTTAATTTCCTGATATTTGCTGTTCATTCCACCAGAAAACAAAATAATGGCTAATGCTATCATTCCTATAAATTGCGCAGTGTGCGGATTGTCGAAGTGAATTTGCCCGATGCCATCCGATCCGGCTAACATGCCAATGGAAATAAACAATAATAATATGGGAATTCCGAATTTTTTTGGAAGCTTTTCTGTAAGTAAGGAAAAAAACAAGAGTACAGAACCGATTAATAAAATGTTTTCAGTGGAAAGTTGCATTTGTAAGCTATTTATCTATAATGTGTTACGCTAAAAATAATATAAAAAATATAAGCCGCGAAAATAGAATTTTTCTTATATGGAAGTATTACTGAGAAATTTTTCTTATTGCTGTCAGTTCCAACTGCCGGAATCGAAAATTTCAATGCAATTTCGTTCCGATTAAATGCATGAATTCCTGGCGTGTGTTAAAATTTTTGAGAAATGCACCGCTAAATTCGGAAGTGGTAGTTACGGAGTTTTGTTTTTGAATGCCGCGCATAGACATGCACAAGTGTTGCGCTTCAATAACTACTGCTACGCCAATAGGATTAAGCACCTCTTGAATGCAATCTTTAATCTGTGCAGTGAGTCGTTCCTGAAGCTGCAGCCGGCGCGCAAAAGCATCTACTACACGGGGAATTTTACTCAGTCCGCAAATTTTTCCGTTAGGAATGTAGCCTACATGTGCTTTACCAAAAAAAGGCAACAAATGGTGTTCACAAAGCGAATAGATCTCTATATCTTTTACAACGACTATTTGTTTTGAATCTTCTTCATATAAAGCGCTTTGCAATATTTCATGTGGTTTTAATCCGTAACCATGTATGAGATATTGGAAAGCTTTGGCAGCACGAAGCGGAGAATCTTTCAACCCCTCGCGCTCGGGATCTTCTTTTGTTGCAATAATAATATTTCGATAACTACTGGCTAACAACTCAATAATTTCTTTATTGTACACGTCTCGGCGTTCAAAACCTTCTTCTAAATTTTCTAACATGATTTATAAATAGGGATTGTTCATTTTTTCGTTGCCAATAGTGGTTGTTTCGGCATGTCCGGGAATTACCAAAATGTCATCGCCAAGCGTAAGCAACTTTTCTTTAATATTTTGTATGAGTTGATGGAAGTTTCCGGTAGGCAAATCGGTTCTACCGATACTTCCGGCAAACAGCACATCGCCCACAATAACGATTTTATTTTTTTCATCATAAAAACAAACGCTGCCGTCAGCGTGCCCAGGCGTATAGAGTGCTTCCCAAATCTGATTTCCGAAAGTCAAGTTTTCACCATCATTAATAAAAATAGTAGGCATGGGATAGTTGTAACTCGGAAATCCGAAAGAAGCTGCGTAAGAAGCGGAGTTTTTATAAATGGGTAATCCTGCTTCGTGTATCATGAGCGGAGCATTAAGCGTCTTTACACAAAAATCATTACCCAACACGTGATCAATATGAGGATGTGTATTGATAATGTATTTAACATCAATATTTTCCTTCGTGATAAAATTAAGTAACATTTCTTGTTCCTCTTTCGAATTCATTCCGGGATCTACAATCACGCCGCTTTTTGTTTCATCATAACAAACCAATGTGTTTACCTGAATCATGTTAAAATGAAAAATTCTAATATTCAGATCGTTAATTTTTAATTTCATAGCTTCAAAATATTCTTTTAGATTAATTTTTTTCTTCATTTAGACATTTTGCAACCGCAAAGAAAGTATTTTTTTTCGTTTTATCATCTAATCTTTTTATGTTAATTTGCCGCACAAAAAAGCTATTTTGAAACGTCGCATCGCACTTCTCGGTTCCACCGGATCTATGGGAACGCAAGCCCTACAGGTTATTGATCAATTTCCGGACTTATTTGAGATAGAACTGTTATCTGCAAATTCCAATTGTGATTTGCTTATTCAGCAAGCGCTCAACTATAAACCCAATGTGGTAGTTATTATTGATGAAAAACATTATGAAAAAGTAAAAAATGCGTTGGCAAAAGAAGATTGCAAAGTTTTTGCCGGATTACAATCTTTAGTAGATTGTATGTCAATGAATAGCATAGATATGGTACTTTCGTGTATTGTGGGCATTGCCGGACTTGCACCGGTATATAGCGCTATTGAACATGGAATTCCGGTAGCGCTTGCCAACAAAGAAACCTTAGTGGTTGCCGGAGAATTGATGATGCAAAAAGCAAAAGAAAACAATGTACCTGTTATTCCTGTTGATTCAGAGCATTCCGCCATTTTTCAATGCTTGGTCGGCGAATATGGAAATGCCGTTGAAAAGATTATCCTTACTGCTTCGGGAGGTCCTTTTAGAGGAAGAACAATTGCTGAACTTGAAAAGGTAACTTGCGAACAAGCGCTCAAACATCCTAATTGGAATATGGGAAACAAAATTACCATTGATAGCGCTACGTTAATGAATAAAGGTTTGGAAGTGATTGAAGCCAAATGGTTATTTAACATAAATTTAGATAAAATAGATGTGATTGTGCATCCGCAATCCATCGTTCACTCATTGGTTCAATTTGCAGACGGCTCTGTAAAAGCCCAATTGGGATTGCCCGATATGAAGCTACCCATTCAATATGCACTTACGTTTCCTAAAAGATTGGAAAGTAAGTTCCCACGTTTTTCGTTTGCGGATTTTCCTATTTTTACTTTTGAAAAACCTGATTTGGAAGCTTTTCCTTGTTTATCATTGGCTTACCATGCTTCAAGAGGCGGCGGCAACAAACCTTGCGTGCTGAATGCAGCAAACGAAGTAGCAGTAGCACAATTTTTGAGTAGAAAAATTAAATTTACCGATATTCCTAAAATTATTGAAAAGGCATTGACGAACATATCTTTTTCGCAACCTAAAACTATTGAGGAATATTTGGAGGTGGATAGAGAAGCAAGGGTATATTGTTTTTTTTGTTAATTTGCACTATAAATTGACTTTTATGTTAACCTTGTGGCTTATAATTATTTTAGTAGTTCTCGTTGCCGGAACAATATTCTTTTTCCGCTACAAAACATGGAAACCTTTGATGTTGAAAACAGAGATTGACAGCAAAGTAAACGTTCTCGATAAAAATATAATGGTAGGAATGGAAGGTAGAACTATATCACGCCTGGCACCCGCCGGAAAAGCCATTTTTGAAGGCATCACTGAAGAAGTGTTTTCGAAAAACGACTTTATTGATGAAAATCAACAGATTATCATTACTAAAATAGAAGGTAATAAAATTATTGTCAAACTTAAAAAATAACATTATGGATCCGAATGTAGCTCTATTTTTAATCATCGCCGGAAGTATTGTCCTGCTAATTTTGTTTTTATGGTTAGTTCCGCTTGGTTTGTGGTTTAATGCACTGCTTAATGGTGTGCGTATTTCACTCATTCAATTAATCTTAATGCGCTGGCGTAGAGTGCCACCCGGCGTCATTGTCAATGCACTGATTACGGGAACTAAAGCCGGAATTAAACTTAACCGCGACCAATTGGAGGCGCACTATCTTGCCGGTGGGCGTGTAATTCCTGTTGTTAATGCTTTAATTTCAGCTGACAAAGCGAATATTAGTCTGGATTTTAAAGCGGCAACTGCGATAGATTTAGCAGGTCGTAATATTTTAGAAGCGATACAAACCTCCGTAATTCCCAAAGTAATTGACACTCCTCCGGTGTCGGGTGTAGCAAAAGATGGTATTCAATTGATTGCCAAAGCGCGTGTTACTGTGCGTACCAATATTAAACAATTAGTGGGTGGCGCCGGAGAAGAAACAATTATGGCAAGGGTAGGAGAAGGCATTGTTTCTGCTATCGGTGCTTCCAGCTCGCATAAATCGGTATTGGAAAATCCGGATTCAATTTCTAAATTAGTGTTAACAAAAGGATTGGACTCAGGAACGGCTTACGAAATTCTTTCGATTGACGTAGCTGATGTGGATGTGGGCAAAAACATAGGCGCTATATTGCAAATGGATCAGGCGAATGCCGATAAAAACATTGCACAGGCAAAAGCGGAAGAGCGTCGTGCTATGGCGGTAGCCAGCGAACAGGAGATGAAAGCCAAAGCACAGGAAGCGCGCGCCAAAGTAATTCTCGCCGAAGCAGAAGTTCCTTTAGCTCTGGCAGAAGCTTTCCGAACCGGTAATTTTGGAGTAATGGATTATTACAGATTAGAAAATTTGAAATCGGATACTAATATGCGCGATGCTATTGGAAAACCCAAAACAACCCCCAAAAAAGATGAAGAGATAAAATAAAATGAGCGCGTACAGAATTGAAAAAGACACATTAGGTGAAATTCAAGTGCCCGCAGATGCGCCTTGGGGGGCGCAAACCCAACGCTCATTAAACAACTTTAAAATCGGCAATGAAAAAATGCCGGTAGAGATTATAAATGCAATAGCCGTAGTGAAAAAAGCTGCGGCTTTTGCTAATTATGATTGCGGCGTGCTTACGAAAGAAAAACGCGATGTCATTGCTCAAGGCTGTGATACCATTCTTTCGGGTAAACTTCCGGATGCTTTTCCGTTGTTGGTGTGGCAAACCGGTTCGGGCACACAAACTAACATGAACCTCAATGAAGTAATTGCTTTTTACGCAAAAACTTTAGAACTACCGATAGCACTTTCACCCAATGACGATGTAAACAAATCACAATCCACAAACGATGTGTTTCCTACAGCAATGCGCATTGCCGCGTTGCAAACAGTTTGTCATTGCCTGCTTCCTGCATTGGAAAAACTTATATTATCACTCTTAGCGAAGTCAAAAGAATTTGCTGCGGTTAAGAAAATTGGACGCACTCATTTAATGGATGCAACACCACTTACTTTGGGAGATGAGTTTTCGGCTTTTGCTGCGCAATTGTCATTTGGTTTAACAAATATTAAAAATGCACTTTATGCGGTAACCTTTTTACCTATTGGCGGAACTGCTGTAGGAAACGGAATTAATGCACCGCAAGGCTATGACAAAAAAGTGGTAAACTATATCAACCAATTTACCATTATAGAATGGAGAATGGAGACGGAAGAAGAATCCCCTTCAAATTTTGAAGAGGTGGCTCGCGAAGCGAGACGAGGTAGTTTATATGAATTTATACCAGCGGAAAACAAGTTTGAAGCCATGGCTTCGCACGATGCCTTCGTAGAACTTTCAAGTGCACTCAAACGCCTTGCTGTTTCGCTTATGAAAATCGCTAATGATATTAGATTGTTAGGTTCAGGTCCGCGATGCGGTTTGGGAGAGTTGCTCCTTCCCGAAAACGAACCTGGTTCCTCTATTATGCCAGGAAAAGTGAATCCTACTCAATGTGAAGCGCTTACCATGGTATGTTGCCAAGTAATTGGGAATGATGTAGCGATTACTACCGGTGCCGTGCAAGGACATTTGCAACTGAATGTGTTTATGCCGCTCATTGCCAAAAATATTTTACAATCCATTCATTTATTGAGTGATGCGATGAATTCGTTTAACGACCATTGTATTATTGGCATCGAACCCAATTTAAAAAATATCAAAAAACATTATGATGCTTCGTTGATGTTGGTTACCGCCTTAAGCCCTATTATTGGTTATAATAATGCTGCCAAAATTGCGCAACATGCATACAAAAATGATTTGACGTTGAAAGAAGCTGCAATGGAACTGCAGTTAATCTCGGAAGAAGCGTTTGATAAAGCGATGTTGAATTAAATGTTGCTAATTATCTTGCAGGTGTTTATATTGTTAATTAAAAACAGCGAATGCAACGGTTTCTCAGAAATTGATTGTGAAATAAGATTAGAATAACGTCAGTTGTTCCCACTCTTCGTCTTCTTTGGTTGGGTTAATTTGTTTTTCTGGTTCTTCAGGTATTTTTTCTTCAATCACCTCTTCAACGACCTTAGGGATTTCAAGGACTGTAGATATCTCTTCCGCTAATTCTTCATTAATTGCCACTTCTTCATTGCTTTCCGCTACTAAGGTTTCTTCAGGCCCTTCCCCCTTCTCCTTTCTTCTTTCTCCTTTCTCCTCAATTTCTTCATCCTGAATAATTTCTTCCTCTTCAGGCTCAGGCAACGATTCTAATGGATTAACTGCTATGATATTTTTAAAACCAATACGTTTTCCGCGCGCCTTAATGCTCATTATTTCTACAAAATCGTTACAAGAAATAATAGTTTTTTCAGCCTCTTCCGGTTTTTTCTCGTAATATTCCACTTCAATTTGCGGGAAATGATCATAGTTGATGAAAATGGGACGAATGTTTTTTTCATCGCCTAAAAACTCTATTTTTTTATCTGTAAGTTCAGGGATGAAGCGTTTCATGTAAAACTTTCCATCCTCTTTATTTTCATAAATGGCTGTGATGGTTTTTTGAGAATTAAATTTTTGAATGATAGACAAATTATCTTCAAAATGCGTGGAAAGGTCAAAACCTGTAATTCTATAATTTCCGTTTTTATAAACAGAGATAATTTTATCATCTTCTTTGAATGCGCCCAGCAGGTCACCGCGTTCATCGGTGTTTAAACGCATTACTACGGGATCATAATATATGTTAATTGCACTCAATGTGGAAACGCCTTTGGATGTAATTTCGATTTTTCGTACCGGATTTCGCGATAAAATATTGCCTTGCGAAGCACGTCCTTTGATGGCTAACGTGCTAAAGTCGAAATCGAATTGTGTTTTTTTAAGTTTGGCTTTGGCTTTTAACAGTACTCTCACTTTTTCGGCTTCGCCATTGGGATTTGAAGTAAAGTAGATCACTTTTGTTCCGGCAGTTCCTTTGGTTAAATCATATTCTCTATCTCTGGTAACACCACCCACGGAAAATCTTTTTACCATAGCCATGCCGTTATAGCCATCGGCATACACCATATTGTAAACAGTTCTGTCATCGTTTCTTTTAAACACTTCCACATGTAAAATATCTTTTCCGAAGAACTGTTTTTCGGAGACTTTGCTCACCATGAAAGTTCCATCTTCGCGAAAAACAACAATTTCATCAATATCAGAGCAATCGCAAACATATTCTACTTCGTCATCTTTTTTGAGCGCTGTGCCCACAAATCCCTCTTTTTTATTTACATACAATTTTTGATTTGCCACGGCAACGGTTGCCGCCACGATATTATCAAAGTTTTTGATTTCGGTTTTTCGTTCCCTACCTTCACCATATTTTTTCTTCAAATTTTCGAAATAATTAATCGCATATTCAATTAAATGATTCAAGTGATGAAGTACTTGATCCATTTTATCTTCAATTTGCGCAATTTTTTCATCTGCTTGTTTGATGTCGAATTTAGAAATTTTACGAACCGGTTTTTCACATAATTTTAAAACATCTTCTCTCGTAATCTCTCTTCTAAATAGATCACGATATGGATCAAATGCTTTTTCAATGTTGTCAATTTGTTTTTCCCAGGTAGCCGTATCCTTTTCGAGCTCTTTGTAAATTCTTTTCTCAAAAAATATTTTTTCTAACGACCATTTGTGCCAATCTTCTTCCAATTCGGCGAGTTCAATTTCAAGTTCGCGTTTCAATAGTGCAACCGTATTTTCCGTATTGACATATAAGATCTCTTTCACTGACATGAATCGCGGTTTTCTGTCGCAAATTACGCAAGCATTAGGAGAGTATGACATTTCACAATCTGTAAAAGCATACAGTGCGTCAATGGTTTGGTCAGGAGAAACGCCGGGTTGAAGATGCAATAAGATTTCTACTTTTTCTGCGGTATTGTCATCAATTTTCTTAATCTTCAGTTTCCCTTTTTCAATGGCAGGTGCAATAGAATTGGTAATGAGAGAAGTAGTGGTTGTTCCGTAAGGGATTTCGTGGATGACCAATATTTTTTTATCCACAATAGTGATTTTGGCTCTATTTCTAATTTTTCCACCTCTAATTCCTTCATTGTATTTAGAAACGTCTACCGTGCCTCCGGTAGGAAAATCGGGATAGATTTCAAAATCTCTGTTTTCAAGAATTGCAATAGAAGCATCAATAAGTTCAATAAAATTGTGCGGTAAAATTTTGGTAGCCAAACCCACAGCAATTCCTTCCACGCCTTGTGCCAACAGCAATGGAAACTTCATCGGTAAGGCAATGGGTTCTTTATTGCGCCCATCATACGACATTTTCCATTCTGTAGTCTTATGATTAAAAGCTACTTCAAGTGCAAATTTTGTCAACCTTGCTTCAATATACCTTGGCGCCGCTGCTTCATCTCCTGTAAAAATATTTCCCCAATTTCCCTGTGTGTCAATGGTAATATCTTTTTGTCCCAACTGCACCATGGCATCGCCAATAGAAGCATCGCCATGTGGGTGATATTTCATGGTATTCCCGATAACATTAGCCGCTTTATTATAACGTCCATCTTCCAATTCATTCATAGAGTGAAGAATACGACGTTGCACCGGCTTTAATCCATCATAAATATCCGGTACTGCGCGGTCTAAAATTACATACGAGGCATAGTCCAAAAAATAGTTTTCAAACATGGATTGTACAAAAATGACTTTGTGCAAGTCGGATGTTTGTACAATATTATCAGATATTGAAGATGCTGATTGAGGCTCTACCGGATCATTTATTATTTCTTCTTCTGTCATTACAGGATTATATTAAAGGTGTTTTAGAAAAATTAGGGTGCAAAAATACATCATTTATTATATCTCAAAATCTAAATTGAAAGCCTCATATTAACTTTTTTTAATACTGAATGCTTAGTGTTAAAAAATATTAATTACATTTGCAGTTCTTAAAAACAACTTCAAAGGATGAACTCATTTGAACTCGAACAGTTTGAAAACCAATTTATTCCGCTTCGAAAAAAGAAATCGCGTATGCGTTATCGTGTAGCAGTAATTGGTGGAGGAACATGGGCAACAGCCATTATTAAGATATTATCCAGCAACTTAGAACACATTCATTGGTGGGTGCGTGAGCCGGAAATCGTAGAGGGTGTTACCAGATATGGACACAATCCGTTATATTTAAGTTCTGTTTTTATTAATCCGAAAGAAGTCAGGGTAACTCAGGATATTCGCCAAGCAGTAGCCAAAGCCGATTATATTGTCATCGTCACTCCGTCGGCATTTTTGCATCAAACGCTGGAACCATTATTAAAAAGTAAGCTTAATCGAAAAAAAATAATTATTGCCGTAAAAGGGATTGTGCCTGAAACCATGCAAGTAGTAACGGAATATCTCCGTACACAATTTTCTGTTCCTTTAGGAAATATGGCAGTGGTTAGCGGTCCTTCACATGCAGAAGAAGTAAGTCAGGAAAAGTTATCTTTTCTTACCTCAGCCTCTACCAATTCTGATCTTGCAGAAACCGTAGCGCGCTTTTTTAAAAACCGTTATGTAAGAACTTCGGTATCTAACGACATTATGGGAGTAGAATTAGCAGTGGTGCTTAAAAACATATATGCCTTAGGTGCAGGTATTTATTCCGGGTTGGGCTATGGAGACAATTTTATTGCATGCTATATTGCCAATTGTTTAAAAGAGATGAAACGCTTTGTGAGTAAGATGTATTTCAGAGAAGCAAGACAACTATCCGATTCTGTCTATTTAGGCGATTTATTGGTAACCGCATATTCGAGATATAGTCGTAACCGCATGTTTGGCAACATGATAGGACATGGATTATCTGTGAAAGTTACCTTGCTTGAAATGAAAATGGTAGCAGAAGGTTACTATGCCTCAAGATGTATTCATGAGATTAACAAAGAAGAACAAGCAAGCATTCCGATTTTGGAAGCTATTTACAATGTTTTATACGAAAACATTCCTGTGGCGACTGAGATGAAGCGACTTTCCGAATATTTTATATAAGAATTAAAATCCGAACATTTCTTTTAGTTCAGGCTCTTCATCAATGCTTCTGGCATCACTTGGAAGAAGGAAGTCCACTTCTTTAATTTTCTTTGGCGTAACTTTAATGGCTTCCACTGCCACTGTACATCCTTCGCAATACTCATCAATGGGAGTCATTATTAAGAGAGGATATCCTTCCAAACCGGGGTATTCAGCACCGTTTAATTTAGCAGTTCCAATCTCTTTTGTTACGTAAAAAATTACTTCTCTTTGCGAATCATCTTCTAAATTTGTAATCGTAGCCACCACTTTTTGACATTTATAACCACAAATTTCTTTAAAATCATCTTCATAACTGAAACTAAAATCGCTAAATTTCAACCTCTCTCTATGTTGTTCTGCATCCCATTTTTTATAAAATTTTCCCATACCCAATATTTCTATAACAACAGCCGCTGTTCCTTTATCCCCATCCCAAATTTGTGTAAAAGAATACATATCATTCTTTACCATTGTTTTAGATTTATTTCCAAGAATAGCAACATCTATAGGTGGATTTTCAATACTTAATGAAAGGTTAGGGTCGTCGGTGCCTTCTATTTTAGTTTCAAAACGGATCTCTCCTGAAAATTGTTTTTGCGCTTGAAGTGTGTAAGTTGCAAAAAATAAAATAGATAAAAATAATAACGCTAATTTTTTCATGTGAATAATTTTTAAATGTAACAAGTGGCAAAAATAAAGTTTTTTTGATTTATTGAATAATAATTTTTTTAGCTATTTGATGATTATTTTGTGAAACTTGAATTAAATAAGTTCCTTTTGACAAAGCAGATAAATCGAATGTTCCATCTTGGAAGGCGCTTTTTTGAAGTATTCTTCTTCCAAAAAGATCATAAACTGCAAGCTCATAACTACTTTCACTTTCTGTTTTTACAGTAACGATACCTGAAGTTGGATTAGGATAAACTTGAAGGTTATTGAAATAAGTTATCTTTTGGTTTTCTTTAATGTAAACAGAGGTATGGTCAATAATAATTGAAAAAAGATTTATAACACCGGCTTCCAAGGCCCTTCCATGCGTCCCTATTCTGATTCTGAGCTGGAAAAAAGGAGAACCGATAAACTCATTGAGTGATATGGCAAATGTATCAGGTCTATGAACAGTTGCATTAAAATCGATGTTTTTAGCTAATTTATGCCAGGTTTTTCTGTCTGTAGTAACTTCTATAAATCCATTAAAAGATTCCATATAACCGGCTGCTTTGCCATTCAATGCCATAATATATAAGGAAATATTGGGTGTGTTTTCCGGTATGGAAAACCAATCTAATTCCATGATGCTAAAGCGCGGTGTATTAGGTGCAAAATATTTGTGCCCGCCAGCCCACGTTTTAACACGCCAATCTTTATAGTACCAATATTTTAATTCGTCTTTACTACCATCTATATCTAATGAATATGGAATAGATAATGGTGTAGAGAAAACAATGCTGTCAATATTTGAAGGGTTGCTTTCTTCATTTGTCTCTGCGCGAACTCCTTTGACAAAATAGGAATAAACTTCTCCTAAAACTACACTGTTGTCAATATAGGAATTAGATGTTATTTCCGCAAGAAAATTGTTATTTTTATAGACTTTGTACCTTGAAGTTTCCGGCATATCATCCCAAGATAAGGTAACTTTATCAACTCCTGAAATGGCGCTGAAGTTTTGCGGAGGCAACCAGCCATTTGCCAATTCTACTGTTGCTGCAATGGTTGCTTTGACAAATGCTTCTACCAAATTCATATTGTTAACGCCTCCAAATTCTCCAATGGTATCGCAAGGCTGATGGTAACATGGATTATTGTGCTCTATGTCGCCAAGATATAACCCCGGATAATCATTCCAAATAAAAGATGAATGGTCGGAGGCATAGACCTCTTCACTGCTGAACCTTAATGTTGGCACATCAGGAACATACAGGTTGGCAACCTGTACATAATATTCAAACAATTTTTGATTTATGATGGAATGACCTGTGTACATTTTAATATCGCCGTGTCCTGTTGCAGGATAAAAACCAAGCATATCAAGATTAAACACCCCCAGAATATTTTTATTTTCCATGGCACACTTTATCGCAAAAGGAACACTACCATGCATCCAACTTTCTTCCGCATTGAAAGGAACAAAAATAATGGAGCGCTTGGTTTCAATTTGACTGAGAATACGTGCACATTCAACCACACCGGCGGTTCCGGAGGCATTGTCATCAGCGCCAGGTCCCCCCGGATAATAATAATTTTCAGGAAGATAGCCCGAATCGTAATGAGACGAGATAATAATGTATTGATCCGGAAATTCGGTTCCTAACTTAATAGCGATCACATTTCCGGCTTGTATGGTATCCCCGCTTGCCGGAGGTTCTGATGAAGTAAAACGCTGTACGGTAACCTCTAATCCAAAAGATTCAAACTTGTCAACCAACCAATTCTGTGTTTGAAATGCCGCAGGAAATTGCGCCCACCGAATGCCCAAATTTTGCATGTAACGGATGTCATCTTCCAAATTAGTGATACTAACTTGATTAAGTAAATCTTGAATCGAACTGTTTATCGTAGTAACGTTAGGGTAAGTTTGCGTTCTATTTCCTTTGTTATTAATGGTAGGAACGAGTGGAATGACACCCCATTGAGAAAATAAATTTGTAACGCTTCCTAAAAGAATGATTAAAATTGTAATGTAATGTTTCATGATATTAAATTTTAAGGTTATTATTTTTCCATATTGCCAAGCAGCCACTTTATGTAAAGCAATGCTGCTACACTCCACGCTTGCGAAATACATCCATTGGGATTGTGTGGCGGGTCACCGTCGGCAATCTCTTCAATGGTGGAAATGCCGTAATCTTTCATGCCTGCTTCAAAATTGTAAAACATATCCTCCAACATAGGAATAGCTGTTTGTTGGTAAACGGCAATCAATCCTTCTGCAAAAGGCTCTAATAACCAAGGCCAAGCCGTACCTTGATGATAAGCTGCATCTCTTTCTGCTTGATTCCCAAAATATTTTCCTTTGTAATCCGGGTCGTTGGGCGAAAGGGTACGTAACCCCTTCAAGGTGAGCAATTCTTCTTGCGTTTTTCTCAATATTAACTGACAAATCTTTTCACTTACAGGGCAATAGGGCAATGAAGTCACAATAACCATATTGGGGCGCACTTGAAAGTTTTTGTAATCGCCGTTTACATAATCTGCCAAATATCCTTTCTCTTTATCCCAAAAAGTATCTTTAAAAACAGCGGGAAAGTGTGTGGCTATATCTTCCCAATCCTTGATAAATGCTTTGTCTTTAGCATAAACTGCCACTTCCAAGGCAAATTTTATGGCGTTATACCATAAACCGTTGATTTCCACTTGACAGCCTGTGCGTGGCGTAACAGGAACTCCGTTTACTACGGCATCCATCCAGGTGAGTGCGTGTTTTTCATCACCTGCATAAATCAAACCATTATCTAACATTTTGATATTGAATAATGAGCCGTCTCTATAAGCATATAAGATTTTTTTTACAACATCACCATATGCTGTCCAAATCTTCTTTTGGGTTTTTGTATACGTCGCGTATTTCTGCAAAGTACGAATGAACCACAGCGGCGCATCTACGGAATTGTAGGCGGCTTCTACACCTTCGCCGATATTGGGAAAAAGTCCGTTTTGCATTTCCGAAAGCATGTCGTCCATTACTTCTTTGCAAAGTTTGGGTTTGTCCAACGCCAAAGTTAAGCCCGGTAGAGCAATAAATGTGTCACGTCCCCAACGACCAAACCATGGATAACCGGCGATTACTTGTGTTTTCCCGTTGCGTTTAATAATGAACTGTTCGGCTGCATTTTGCAAACAATTTATGAATGAAGAACGCATGGTGCGTTTCATTAATTCTTCTTCAAACAATATTTGAATTTTATTAGGCGCAATCGGTTTTGTTCCAATGGATAAGTATATTTCATTATGATCTACTTTCACACTGATTTTACCTAAATTAATCAAATCTTCGTGACCATCGTAACCACGTTTTAACTCTTCTTCATATTCAAAATTATTGAACCAAATGGGTGCATGAAGATAAGAAATTGGCACATTAGATTGCAATGCAATCGGCGTGTAATTTTCGTACAAACAATACTCTACGCCATTTTTTATCTGTTTATAATCTGTATTAACATGAGGATTTTGGTGGGTTAATTGATGCGCATTTCTAAATGCCAATAACGGTTCAAATAAAATTTGCGCTGATTCATAATTATCTAATATTGTATATTTTAATATTATTCTGTCTTCATCATTACACATCAAAAATTCTTTCGTGAAATTAAATTTTCCTACTCTGAAATGATAGGTAGGAATTAAGTCGGTTTCAAATTTTTGAAGATATTTGTTACCTTTAGGCGCGATAACACCACCTTGATATTGGTGCACACCCAAACGAAACTCCATATTGTCAATAATAATGGTTTCGTTCAAATAAGCAACTAACACGTGACGTTCGCCGTCAATATGGTCTTGCGGTGCTACAAAAAGACCGTGATATTTGCGCGTGTTTAAACCCAATAACGTAGTAGATGCGTAAGCGCCGGTTCTGCTGCAACGCAAAATTTCTCTACCTTTTGAAAAATTGATATTCACCAATTTTTCGTTGTCAAATTCGATATAACTCATGGTTTAAAAAGATAAGATTTGAAAAGCAAAAATACATTTTTTAGTGATTAGTGTTTAATGGTTAGTGGTTAATGGGTAATGTTTTTTCCTTATTTTTGCAGTTGATAAAATAATATTATAATTATGTTCCATTGGATTCGTGAAGCTATACATCTGTTTTTTGCCCATCTTGGTTTAAAAGGGCAATTTTTATTCTTTACTTCGGCTATGGCTACTGCAATCTTGTTACTAAGCGCAGGATTTATACTGTATTACATTATCAGAGTAATATTGCAGAACAGTATCAGAATTACTAATAAAAAATTTCCATCAAAGTTGAGAACGTCGTTGCTAAAGGAGCGTTTCTTTATTCAACTTTCTTTTTTGCTACCCGCTATTCTTATCAAACATTTAATACCTGATTTTTTTGAAAGTGGGACGAAACCTGAAATCATTTTTGCAGCACTCATCAATCTTTATATGGTAACCAATATAACTTTGATTCTCACTGCATTTATTAGAGCCATCGGGGATGTTTTGTTAAATTCGGAAGCTACCAAAGATAAACCCATAAAGAGCTATGTGCAAATTGTTTCCATTTTCTTTTGGGCAATCGCCATTGTTTTATTTATTTCCATTCTTATCAATAAATCGCCTACTGTATTTTTAGCCGGCTTGGGCGCTTTTTCAGCCGTATTAATGTTAGTATTTCAAGATACTATCGTAGGATTTGTAAACAGTTTACAGTTGGCTACCAACGATTTAATAAGAAACGGAGATTGGATTACCGTGGATAAATATAATGTAGATGGTACGGTAGAGGAGATGAATTTAGTATCGGTAAAAGTGCGTAATTTTGATGGCACTGTTTCTACTGTTCCCACGCGACAATTGGTGACTGATTCTTTTCAGAATTGGCGCGGTATGAGAGAACAAGGCGTAAGACGTATAAAACGTTCATTCTTTGTTATTTATACGGGGGTTAAAAAAGCTACACCAGAAATGCACGAAAAATTTGGAACACATCACGAAACCAATCTCGGTTGTTTTCGTGAATATTTTATGAATTATTTAAGGAAAAGAGAGGACGTTAGCTCCGAAAAACCTATAATGGTGCGCCTGTTGCCTGCCTCCGAATACGGCATACCCGTTGAAATTTATTGTTTCGTAAAAAATACTGTATGGACAGAATTTGAAGCCATACAAGCTGAAATTATAGAGCATATTTTTATCGCGCTTCCTAAATTTGACTTAGAGCATTATCAGCGTAAATAATTTCATAACTTATAACTAAAAAATGTGAACATGAACTATCTCGATATTATCATCATTATCCCCGCACTTTGGTTTGGTTACAAGGGATTTACACATGGATTAATTCGTGAGTTGGTATCTTTGGTGGCGCTTGTTCTCGGTATTTATGCCGCTTTTGCGTTTACCGATTTAGTCGCTAAATGGATTTGCAACCCCACCATTCCCAAAGAAGTATATTTTGCCATCACTTTTTTGGGAGTTTTGATCACGATGTTTATTTTGGGTAAATTTGTGGAAAGAGTAATTAAACTTGTGATTCCTGAATTTGTAAATCACTTGCTTGGCGGATTGTTTGGAGCGGCTAAAGTGTTGGTCATTTTCAGCGCTGTTTTTTATTTCATACACAGTGTGGATTCAAAAGATGCTATCTTAACGAAACAAGCTGTAGAAAAGTCGTTTATATACAAATATATAGAACCGATAGTGCCTAAATTAAAGGCATGGTATGATAGATAATAAAATATTCTATTTTTGCGCCCTTAAAAGCCACTTTAGCTCAGTTGGTAGAGCAACGCATTCGTAATGCGTAGGTCTGCGGTTCAAGTCCGCAATGTGGCTCTAGATATTATGGGCAGAATTTTATCTATTGATTACGGACAAAAAAGGGTGGGGTTTGCAGTTACTGATGAATTGCAAATTTGTGCCCAGGCGCTCGAAACCGTGCACGTTTCGCAAGCGTTTGATTTTTTAAAAAATTATGTCGCAAAAGAAAAAGTAGATACCATTGTAGTAGGACAACCCAAAACCATGAATAATACCGATTCGGATGCGGCACGGTTTATTGAACCTTTTGTGAATAGATTAAGAAAAGAGATAAAGGATATTGATATTGTGCGTTTTGATGAGCGATTTACTTCTAAAATGGCGTTTCAAACGCTTATTGAAGCCGGTGTCAACAAAAAAAAACGCGCGGATAAGGCGCTTTTAGATAAAATTAGTGCGACGATTATTTTGCAGTCTTATCTGCAACATAAACAACTAACTTCTCTTCCGTCAGTTGAAACTGACGGCAATGAATTTTAAACCCTTAAAACTAAAACATGCTCACTATTCACCTTCACGGACATCCTGTTTTAAGAAAAAAAGCGAATGAAGTTTCTATTGATGAACCACATTTGCAAGAATTGATTGATGAGATGTTTGAGACTATGTACAATGCTGAAGGGGTAGGGCTTGCCGCTCCTCAAGTAGGACGGTCATTGCAATTGTTTATTATTGACACTCATGCTTTTAAAGAATCATATCCTGAAACGGAAGAAGTGAAGGAAATTTTTATTAATCCGAAAGTAGTGGAGGAGCTGGGTGATGATTTTACTTTTAATGAAGGTTGTTTGAGTTTGCCGGAAATCAGAGAAGATATTGTACGTAAATCTGAGGTTATTTTAGCTTATATTAATAGAGAAGGTGAAAGAAAAACTGCCCATTTTAAAGGATTGGTAGCAAGAGTTATTCTTCATGAATTAGATCATTTGGAAGGACATGTTTTTACCGACAAGGTTTCTTCTATTAGAAAAATGATCATCAAGAAAAAATTAAACGATATTGCATCAGGAAAAACAAAACCGAAATATAAATCAAAACATAATTAATATGAAACCAAAAGTATTGGCGGGTCTTGCCATTTTTGCATTAATTTTTGGAACAAGTTGTCACAGAGAATCGAACAACAAACTATTACAAGAAAAAGGGAAATCGCAAGCTACTGTATTGCAATTGTTACAGCAAATTGATTCTTTAGGAAGTTTGGGTGAGTATAACCCTGCTATTGTGAAGGACTATATTGCTAAAGCAGAAGAATTTGGCAATACATATCCTGAAGATCCGATGTCGGCAGAACTTCTTTATAAAGCAGGTTTATTAGCCATGAGGATTGCACAAGCTCAAGCTTTTGAAAATCCTGAAGAAACAGAGCTGTATGCCCAAAAAGCATTAACTATTTTCGATGATATTCAAAAAGTTTATCCTGATTTTAATGGTATAAAAAATTGCATTTTTTATAAAGGCATTATCTACGATGATATTCTTCATGATTATGAAAATGCGGAAATTTTTTATAGAACATTTATTGCAAGATACCCTACTGATACATTAGCTATCAATTTAGAATCTTATCTTCAACATCTTGGAAAAACTCCGGAAGAAATCATGTTGGAATTTGAGAAAAAGTAGTGATAAATCTTTAAACCTCATTCGTCATCGCCAATTTCCGTTGCGATTTCATCAAATTACGCGATTGAAGGATTAATGTACGGGTTTCGGTAATGATGTATAAAAACAATATTGTATTTCGTGTGCCGCTTTCATTGGCTTTGACACGGTGAATCTGATGTTTTGTGGTATTTGCATATACATCGTTTAGAACTTCCCGTTTTTTCATTAACGCCTCAAAATTTGAATAGTCTTTTGTATCCAGCATGGTTAAAAATTCAGTGTAAATATCACTTACTGTGTCCAAGATCAACTTCAAATCTTCGATTTGTTCTTGAGAAAAACCTTCATGATTGTTATCAATATATTCAAAGCTTTCACGCGTAATATGTAGCAATGATTTTGCTACTTCATAATTATAATCAACCACTTGGATATAATAAAACGTTAAATCAGAGCTATCTCCCGACAAACGTTCCAAGTTGGGAAGTACTTCATATTTACGTTTGTTTTTTGCTTTTTTATAGATTTTTTCTGCTTCATCGCAAATATGTTTCAATTCGCGGCGGTTTTCTGTAAATAATGCATCTAAAGTTCGTGTATAAATATCGTTGGTTTGGGTAATGGATTTTTTGATGCCTTTATTGCCATATTCATATACCGTTTGTTCACCTGTAAGTTCTTCAATATCTTCTTCCGCATCTTTTGTTTTGCTTCGAAACTCCTTGCTTGTCATTACACGGAACATTGCCAAAGCGCCAAATCCAATAACTACAATAACTCCCACAGTTTTACCGTAACCTGTTGCAAACATTAAAGCGCACGCAATAAGTCCCGCTGAGGTAAACGCTATCAATGCCGTAATAAACCATCCTGCAATAACGGTTATCACGCCTGTAATTCTGTAAACTGCGCTTTCTCTTCCCCAGGCTCTGTCTGCCAAGGAAGTTCCCATAGCAATCATAAATGTTACATAAGTTGTTGATAATGGAAGTTTTAATGATGTTGCCAATGAGATTAATAAAGTAGCAACTGTTAGATTTACAGAAGCACGAATAAAATCAAAAGAGGCTTGTTCTTTCTGTGTAGGGGCTAAGGGTTTGAATCTGCTATCAATAAAATTGAGCACAGGTTTGGGTAGTATTTTATCAACTTTTTTACTAAAGCCAATAGCGCCCCGTACCATTGATCTTGATAATTGTATAGACCCAAATTGTTCTACACCGGCAACTTGTCTTGAAAGGTTTACGCCTGTATCTATAACTTTTCTTGCTTTTTTAGAAAACCATAAAGTTAAAACCATAAGTGCTCCTGCCACAGTAAGAATTCGCCAATCGGCTTTAACAGGCGCTTTTAGCCCCTCCATCGTGAGCGTACTTATATCTATTCCATTGGCATGAGCTTCGCTGGCAATTTCAAAAGACTGGTATCCTGCCATGGGAACGCCAATAAAATTAACCAAATCGTTTCCTGCAAATGCTAATGCTATGGAAGCGGTGCCAATCAATATTGTTACTTTTAAAATATTGATTTTAAATAAGTGTTGCATAATAACATAGAGTACGGAACTGCATGTAAAGATAATAAGAAGTATTTGAGTGGTCTGATTTTTCAGTTGTTCTAAAGTTTCATCGGAAACCAAAGTAGTGCTTTTTAATCCTTTAAATATGGCAAAATAAGTGATTGCGGTAAATGCCAATCCACACCATATTGCGCCCACATATTTAAAGTTTTTTTCGTAATGAAAAGTGAACAATAATCGAGATAAATACATTACAACTGATCCGCACACCAAGGCAATGATTACCGAACTGAAAATTGCCGAAAGAATAATCAGCGCTCTTGTTGAATTAATATAATCTGAGAGATTTAAAGACATGGCATTCGGATCCTTATAGATAACATACAAACCTACTACGACCGCAGCACCCAAAAGTTCAAATACCAAAGATACAGTAGTTGAAGTGGGCAAACCCAAAGAGTTGTATATATCCAATATGATGATGTCGGCAATTAAAACTGCCAGAAATAAGATCATCACATCGTGAAAATGAAACATATTGGGGTGAAAAACGCCACTTTTGGCGATTTCCATCATGCCGCTGCCAAAAAAAGTACCAATAAAAATACCAAGTGAGGCCACCGACAAAATAACCCATCGGGAGGCAACCCTGGAACCCACGGCAGAGTTTAGAAAGTTAGCAGCATCATTAGCAACGCCTACCACCAAATCGGATACTGCAAGTACCACTAAAATTACGACAATAATTAAATATAAATTATCCATACGATTTTATTTATTTTCGGCGGCAAATTAATAATGTTTCTGTTACACCCATGTTTTTTTAATGTTACAATAATGTTACGAAAGCATTTTTGTATCCTTTAACATCGGTACAAAAATAAAATCTCCAAACTCTTCTTTTCTAAAAGAACTTTCTCCTGTTTTTGTAATACGAATCATTTTCTGTGTGTTTTCGCCTACCGGTATTACCATTAATCCGTTTATTTTTAATTGATTAATTAATGATTCCGGAATGTTGGGCGCACCACAGGTAACAATAATTTTGTCGTAAGGTGCATATTGCGAAATGCCATTGAAACCATCTCCGAAAAATGTAAATATTTTATGATCAATTTCTTCAAGTAATTTTTGGGTGTTTTTAAAAAGCCCTTCTTGCCGCTCTATAGTATAGACTTTTGCGCCCATTGCACTTAATATGGCAGCTTGAAAGCCTGAACCTGTACCGATTTCTAATACTTTATCCCCTTTTTGTATTTGTAATAATTGGCTTTGAAATGCTACGGTAAATGGTTGCGATATGGTTTGGTCGTATTTTATTTTCAATGCAATATCTAAATAAGCTTTATCCCACATAAAAGACTCGATAAACTTGTGGCGATCTACTTTATCAAAGGCTGCCAATACGTTTTCGTCGGCAATTCCTTTTACACGGAGTCCCGAAATTAATCTTTGTTTTGCGCCTTTTAGGAGGTAGCTCATGAATTTATTGACGAATTAAAGCGGTACATTGCATTGCAGAGCAATGTTTTTCGAGAATATGCGCCTCATATTCATCTCTAAAATATTGAATGGTAGAAAGTACCGGATTGGGCGCTGATTGTCCGAGTCCGCACAGAGAATTGTCTTTAATTTGATGCGCTAATTTTTCTAATGTTTCAAGATCTTCAATTTTACCTTCACCTTGGGTAATTCTTTCTAAAATTTCTAACATTTTCAAAGTTCCCAAGCGACAAAAGGTACATTTCCCACACGATTCGTTTTGAGTAAAAGTGAGGAAGAACTTTGCCACGTCCACCATGCAGGTGGTTTCATCCATCACGACCATTCCGCCGGAGCCCATGATGGCGCCGGTTTTTATGATTTCGTCATAATCAATCAATGTATCTAACATGTTTTCAGGAATGCAACCACCCGAAGGACCGCCTAATTGCACGGCTTTTATTTTCTTTTCACGAGGAACACCGCCGCAAATATCGAAAATCACTTTGCTGATGGGCGTACCCATGGGCACTTCCACCAATCCCGATTTGGCTATTTTTCCGGTTACGGCAAACACTTTAGTTCCTTTGGCATTTTCGGTGCCGAGTGCTGCATATTTTTCCGCACCTTGCATGATAATAGGCGGTACATTTACAAAAGTTTCTACATTATTGATATTGGTGGGTTGTTCCCATAATCCTTTTTCGGCAGGGTAGGGGGGGCGCTTATTGGGCATGCCGCGTTTCCCTTCAATGGAGGCAAGCAGGGCAGTTTCTTCGCCGCAAACAAATGCGCCGGCACCTTCTTTCACATAAATATCGAAATCGAAACCTTGGATGCTGCAAATATTTTTGCCTAAATAATTTTTTTCACGTGCTTGAGCTAAAGCAATATTTAAACGTTTGATAGCCAACGGATATTCGGCACGACAATAAATAATGCCTTGCGATGCGCCGATCGCTTTTCCGGCAATGAGCATTCCTTCAATTACGCCGTGCGGGTCGCCTTCCAAAATGGAGCGATCCATGAACGCACCGGGGTCGCCTTCGTCGGCATTGCACACGATGTATTTGGGAGTGCTTGCCTGCGTGGCGGCGAGACGCCATTTGATACCGGTAGGGAAGCCGCCGCCGCCACGTCCCCGAAGTCCGCTTTTCATGATTTCTTCGATAATTTGCTCTGCATCCCAATCTGCCACTTTTTGTATAGCTTTATATCCATCACGCGTTTCGTATTCTTCAATTTTTTCAGGATTGATAATGCCGCAGTTACGTAACGTCCATTTGGTTTGCGTTTCAAAAAAGTTATTCTCTCTGGCGTCAAAATGTGGTGAATAGACTACAAACTCCTTCAAAATACCGGTATTTTGAAAATAACTTTCTAAAATCCTATCCATTTTTTTTAGCGTAACTTTTCCGTAAATATCATCATTAATCTGCACTAAAGGTTCAACATAACAAGCTCCGATACAGTTTGTTTTATCTAAAATAAATAAATTGGGATTTTTCTCTAATTTCTCTAAAAGAGCGTCATATACTTTTTGCGCTCCGGCAGCGATACCGCAACTGCCTAATCCTACTTTAATATGTAATGGTTGCATAAAAGGTTTGGTTTTAGTTTAATGCAAATTTGAACGACAAAAGTAGATTTTTTTTCAAATCCTTACTTGCAAATATTACACAAATGCTAAATTCTTACCTCATAATCATAATTTTTACAATTTTTTCATTGGCGCGTATCAGATAAATTCCCTGTGGAAGGTTAAGTGTGAGTGTAATGATATTGTCGGTAGCAACGATGTTGTGGACACAAGCGCCTAAATGATTATACACATATATCGGGCAATCTTTGATAGCCCCTTCAATAGTTAACGAACTACCCGACAATACCGGATTAGGATACACAAGCAGGTGGTCTTTACTGCCGGCTACAGAACAACGGAGTGATTTATCTCGACTTGTGATAATCTTTTTGGAAGAACACAAGTTGCCATGGTTATTGGTAGTTAATTGGAATATATAATAAGTGGACGCCAGTTCTAATAGTTCATTAATGCCGGCCGAGTAACTAAATTCATTTATTGTGTGAGTGTCATTTACTTCTATTCCGTTTTTGAACCATTTACAACCGGTTACTTCATATTCTTCTTCAAGTAACCTGAGATTGAGCAAGAATATGTTATCACAAATTGTAGCTGCATACGTATCGAAATCAAGTGCATAGAAGTTGGCTATTAGGTTTACGTTTTCCGTAACGATAAATTCATATGGATTATCAATAGAAACCTCCATACTGTCTATTGTCCAGTTGGCAAACCGGTAGCAATCATTTACAAAAGCTTCAACTTGTGCAATGGAGTCTAATTCGTATATAGCTGTACCTGTTGCATAGCCATAATCAGAATTGTTAACCTCAACATTTACGCTGTAAAATATTTTCTCAAAATTTGCTGTCAAAGTACGAGATTCTATTGCGGTAAACGTATAAGAAGTATCTGCGAAAACTTCAATGTCATTTTCCGTCCAGTTTATAAAATCATAGCCACGATGGGCAATTGCCAATGCAGTTACAATTGTTCCATGATAAATGTTATTGCCTCCGCCTGAAACCGTACCACCTTCTGTAGGATTTGCCAATAATATAATCTTGTGAGAAAAATTAGCTACTAAAGTACAAGATTTCACTGCATCAAAAGTAAAAGAAGCGTTTGAAGAAACCGCAATACCGCCATCCGTCCAATTATAAAAATTAAATCCTGTATTAGGATTTGCCGATACTGTTATGCTGGTTCCGTGAGGAGTCTCATAGCCACTACCTGAAACCGTACCACCGTTCTCAGGATCTGCCCATACGACGATATCATAAGTTAGCAATTTAAAGTTAGCTATAAAGCTACGAGCTTTAGTTACGATAAACGGAGGATAGGAAGCGCCGATACCAACAAGCGTGTCGCTGTCTTCAACCCAATTTACAAATTCATAACCAATATTAGGAACGGCTATTAAATTTGCTGTTCCTCCAACTTTATGACATCCATCTCCAACTATGCTACCACCTTCAACAGGTGACGGAGTAGCTTCAATTGGAACACCTATAATTAAATCGCCTTCCAGAATTGTTGTATCTCCATTAAAGAAATGAGCCTCCATTTTAATTTTATATTCGCCAATGGGAAAACTCTTACTCCATATCAACGAATCTTGTTTTGTAACATCCTCTACATCATCGATATACCACCTCAAGCTTCCCTGAACTGAGCTAATTCCTGTTATTTCAGCATCAAAAACAATCTCGTTTGTGCAGAAAGCGTGCGATGACAAAGATACATAGTAGATACCGTTTGCATAAAACATTGCACTTTCATCAATCACAATAGAAGAAGCAAGGTAATAATACGATTCGGCATCTCCGGTTCCGTAGCACGTAATGATACAGCCTTCGTAATTGGTAAAGCGGTATGATGCAGTAAGATTGGTAAGCGGCATGATATAAAACGACATGCCCGCCACTGTATTGTTATTCCAACTGCCGCCGCTTAAAGCCGTAGGTGATGCCCCATCAATAGAAACTCTGGTTAGATCTTTTGTGGCAATAGGGGCAATTATTAACACATAGTGTGCATTTATTGCAGTATAACCGGTAGATGTAAAAGGGGTAATCACTGCATTGTTAATCTTCTGATCTATTGATGGGAGCCAAGTTTGTGCGGGGTCAGAGGTAGTGCCATTATTGTAATTCGCGCCGGTAAGATAAGTACAAACCCCAACCGGCTTGTTAGCTTGAATGTAACAACCATTTTCCAATGAAGACACTTCCAACTCAATGAATTGCCCGGCTCGTAGATTTGTAAGGCTCGTTTGTCCACCATCAGGGGTTAACAACTTGCCTCCTGTATGTGTAATGTTAGTATTATTTTCTGACGCAACAATACGTACAACATCGCGTGTATGATGTGAAACCGGCACAAAATAATCTTTACCCCAACTTTCAACCGGAGACAATTGCTGCATTAAACAATCAGTGAAATCATAGCCGGCAGGGATTTTTGTACTCTGGTTTAGAGCAAAAAATGCAACAGGATTACTGGCAGTTATATGAACGCCGGTCATATCGGTAGCAGAAGTTTTGTAATAAACCTGTCCGGAATTAAGCGTCGTCATATGAACTCCATTATGATACAGACGGGTATTATCTTCGGTAGCTACAGCTGCATAGGCATCAAAAATGGTAGGTGTGTACGATATGTGATAGTATTCCTTGCCCAAATCTATTACGGGCAATACATTGGTAGCATCGGTTGAACGCAGGGCTTGATTCATGGCGTAAACCGTAATCGGGTCTTTACTGGTGATGCGAATACTGCGATTGTTTGTTCCTGTTATTGTATTAAGTGCAGCTTGTCTTTCAATGCTGCTAAGAGTGTAGGTATATACCTGCCGTGCAGCAATTTCAAAATTAATTGAAGTTCCCAAATTAGTAAAATAGATAGTTCCCGTAGTTGCTCCGCCGCTTATAATGCGTATTTGCAGGTTAGGGTTAGTATTTGTGTAATTTGCTCCAAAAGTCAACCAAAAATCAGTCTCTCCAGTGTCTTGCGCCCGCATTGAAAAAGCACTCAATGTAACTATGACCATTAAATAGAGTACTCTTTTCATGTGATTTATAAGGTTCTTAAAAAGGCAAATCGCACTTTAACGCCCACTGCCAGTAAGCTCGCTTTATCTGCAAACTTTAATAATGTAAGATCTGCCAATTGTTTTTCGGAGGTAAAATTGCCGTGTGGCTCTCTGCTATCCTTGAACGGATCGTTCAAACCATAGTCGAAATAGACGCCGGTATAAAGAAAAACATTTTTATCGATGCGCCATTTTACTCCTGTTTCTAATGCGAGTGTTGCCATAATACCAAAATCGAGGTCGCCACTTGTGCTATAGCCTTTGTCGAAAGTACCTAACCCTGCAAATAATTGCGTATCAGCCCAATTGTCTAATTCAGGATAATAAGCTGCATTGTAAAGCGAAGTAACCATCGCATCATACTTATTGCTGACCAAAAAGAATATTTTTACTCCTCCCATGGCATAGAAGCCAACGTTCTTATTTTGTTTCCAATTCCAGTACTGCTTGTGTTTTGTTTGAAACTGAAACATCACAGGTATATTTAGGAACATCATTTTTTGAAGTTCAGAATATCCGTTCAGTGTGGTATGCAAGTCGTACAGAAGCCCCCCATTAATATTGTCGATCAATCCGGGTGTAACGTGTTTTAAACTACTAACTTTCGATTTGATATTAGCCATACTAAATCCTGCCCCTACATAAATGCCTACCTGAGGAGAGAAGAATCCGGCAAAACCTCCCCCTATTTCTCCTCCATAGCCTGCGGAAGAAATCTCTTTCGAAGACGGTCGAAACACAAAAGCGTCAAAACCACCTCCGGCATGGACAGAAAATTCTAATGACGTGTTTTTTTGCGCCAGGACATTCAAATTAGTGAATACAAACAAGATTATGAATAATTTCATTGTAGAGTTTGCAGTTTTTTTTGTTATTTTCATCATATTGATTTAATTATATGTAACACATTTTAAATTTATAATAGCTTATCAGTTCACGATCACAATTTTTTCAGTTTTGTTGTCTGATCTTATTAAATATACTCCTGTAGGCAGATCGAGATTGAGGGTAATTGTAGATGTTCCCGGGGGATTTTTATAACTTACACAAAGTCCAAACTGGTTATAGACGTATATGGGGCTATCAGGTACCAAGCCTTCCACAATGAATGACGCTCCGGACGCTACCGGGTTAGGATAGATAAACAGTTTATCTGTTTTGGGTGCGGGGAAGAAGTCATAATAGTCTATCATTTTTTTTGTAGAATAGAGTATCCTTCCTTCTTCTGTGATTAGCTGGAACATGTAATATGTTGGCGCCGGCTCCAGGAAGTCTGTTTTGTTGGGTCCTGCCGAGTAGCTGAACTCATTGATTGTGTGTGTATTTCTTTCTTCTTTTCCGTTTTTGAACCATTTACACCCGGTTACTCCATATCCTTCTTCATCTAACAGGTGCAGGTTGAGCATGAAAGTGTTCTCCCACAGTGTAGCGGCATAGGTATCGAAATCCAATGCATAGAAATTCGCTACCAGGTCAACATCCTGTGTAACGGTAAACTGGTATACGGGATTTGTTGGGCCTGCCACGCCGTTTATTGTCCAGTTTTCAAATCGATACCCGTCATTAACCCTGGCTCTCACTGTTACTACGGCGCCTTTTGCATATTCTCCGCCTGTTCCTGCACTTCCCATCATTGTATCATTTACCGTAACGTTTACGGTGAATATTGTTTTTTCAAAATTGGCGGTCAGGATCATGTCTTTTGTTACCATAAAGATAAATTCAGCATCCGTGGAAACCACTGTATCGTTTTCCGTCCAGTTCAGGAAAATGTATTTTGCGTTGGGATAAGCCGATGCGGTTATTACTGTTCCGTACTCATAGTCTCCTGCACCTGAAAGGGTACCTCCTTCTTCCGGCTCTGCTACCAGTGTGATGCTGTATGTGAATGGTGTAAAGTTTGCTACCAGATTTCGTGCCTCCAGCACGGTAAACGGATAGGCCTCGGCACTTGAAACCACCTTTCCGTTTTCCGTCCAGTTGATAAAGTTGTATCCGTCGTTAGGTGTTGCATGTACGGTGATTTCTGTTCCTCGCGGATACTCTCCTGCTCCTTCTACCGTTCCTCCTTCGGGCGGGTTTGCCGCCAGGCTGATATTGCAGATTATTAACGTAAAGTTTGCTACCAGATCCCTATCTTTCTCTACGGTAAATGGGTAAATCGCGGTTGTAGCCACTTCCTCACCATCTTCCGTCCAGTTTACAAACATGTAATTTTCATAAGGTGTTGCCGTTACGGTTCGAGGTTCTCCATAGGATAAGCCTGTAGCGCCACCTGAGG
>Ga0209737_10000169_pt1 | contig 58984 bp, 55 predicted proteins | sample TergutCu122P3_FD_187284 | JGI IMG/M metagenome (GOLD analysis project Ga0209737, IMG submission 187284) | Cubitermes ugandensis P3 segment gut microbial communities from Kakamega Forest, Kenya - Cu122 P3 (SPAdes) (version 2) | ecosystem: Host-associated > Arthropoda: Insects > Digestive system... | reverse complement strand
ATTTATCGTATCTTTGTCAAGTACTTGGTACATGAGGGGAACGTTTGTTTATGTTGTTTGCAATATTACATAAAAACGTTTCCCTCTTTATTTTAATATTTATTTTTTAAAAGTCAAGATGACTTCATAATCCTCTGTGTAAAAAATACCGCTTTCGCAATTTTTATTTGCTATCGAATTTCCTGTATATACATCTACCGCTTGAAGTTTCAAGATTAAATTATTCCCTCCCGAACTCATTTTGTTGACCAATATTTCACACTCTATATAAATATCAGCACCCGAATTTTGAATAAGCTCTGTTCTAAAATCCGTTTGTTCATCAGAAGTGATGGCTTTGCTTTCCATTTGAGATTTTAATCTTGCAACAAAATCTATCGTTGTAAAACCTCTATAATCAAACGCTTCTTTTATCGCACTAATGGACAATCTCATAATAGGGTCTTCTTCTAAGACAGTACGTAAATCTTGTCCCGTTTTTGTATAAGGAATTACCATTATAGAAGGTCGAACAGTAACAACTTCTCCACTTTTAGTCGCAGGATTTCCTACTGCTTGTAGTAAAAATCCTTGCAATAACAGAGATACAACTATTATTGTTATTTTATTTCTCATATTAATCTAAATTTAAAAACCGAATTTTCGCGTAATTTTACTATTTTCTAACTCTCTTCTTAACGCAAGAAGATTAATCCTCATTTCTACTGTTACTTCTTTTCCTCCTTGATAACGCGAATTGCTAATTTCAGAAGAAGACATTACAAAAGTGCCGTATCTTCCTCTTCGACCTTTTTTTTTGTCGCTATCACTACCATAAAATTCATCAAAAAATGCTTTGTTTTTTTGTTTTTCTGCATTTTCATTTGTACCTATCATTGGATATTCTTGTTGAGACTGAGGTATGCCGCGAAAAAATAAAATATCAAATGCTCTTCTTTCTGCATCTATGGTTGCCTCTTTTGTATCTCTGCCAACTCCCGTGGCGCGTACCGTTATGGTAGTTTTATCACCCGATACAGGACTGACTTCTGCTGATTTTTTCTGTACTTTACAGCCGAAAAGAATTATACCCAATAAGGAAATTCCAATAATTTTCAATAAATTGTTCATAAATCGTTGTTTTTTAAAGTTATTATTTTTGTAATTGTTTTCTAATATCCATTTTGTCTCTTAGTTCATTTCTTCTATCTCTTAGCTCGTCTTTTTTATCATTTAATATCTGATTGCTGATTTCTGCTATCTACTTGTTTTTTATCGCTCTTGTTTTTACCGCAAATGATGTAGGTTTTTCGTATATTGCTTTCAACCGCTCTTTGTTTCCCGATACAATTCGAGCTTTCGCCATATTTTCTCCGCTTACTTCTATTATTTCTATGACTCCAACAATATCAAACATTTTAGAATCAATCATTTGTTTCTCAATAAGGTCATATCTTTGTTTTACTTGTACGCCATTTTCTTTACCAATATTCAAGACTATACCGTTTACATAACCTTTTTTATCCACAGTTGCAGATACAACTTCTCCATTGATAGGAAAACTGTTTTGTAGAAAAACAGAACTTTTTCGGACAATATCTGTGTAGCAATCATTCAAAATCTTAGACCTTGAATCTGATTTTTTCATTGAGCTAAAAGATTCCGACATCAAAACCTTACCTGTCGCAACATCTATCACGGATAAATCTAACCCGATAACAACCTGCCAACTAACCTCAGTTCCCTTTTTAGTTAATTTCTCAATTTTCTCAACATCTCCCTGTGTTACAGTACCAAGTAACACATATCCTGCCCCTGATTGCCTCCCAAATTCTCCAATGTCTTCGGAGTTCATAAAAGCCTCTGTTCTTTGTTTTTGCATTTCAAGTTGTGCGACCTCATTTTTTCGGTCAACTACTACTACTCGGTTAAGTTTTAGTAATTCGCTCGAAATTTTTGCCTGTAAGGCTGTTTTTATTTCTTCATTTGCGCCTTGAAAAGGATAAACACCAACTATTTTTTGAGGTTCGGATGCAAATGATTGATTAAATAATGACAAGCAAAACATTGCTGTCAACAGAATGACGTTTTTTCTCATCTTTGTATAAAATTAAATTTAAACCATTTTGTATTATTTTTGTTTGTTTCAATTTTTGGCATAAAAAAAGCGGACTTACATCATCCGCTATTGAGGTCGTGAGAATTACCATTACATTGAACAATAAGTAAGCCCGCATTGCTGCGAGCGTTTGTACTTACCCTCTTCAATGTTTTTTGAAATTTCTCACGTTTCAATAGCAAAAAGAATATAGCAAACGCTATCTTTTATATGTATCATAAAGTGCTTGTGGGCACTATTTTGTTCTTTTTTGTAAATTCATTTAAATAAATCAGCCGTAAAATTATAAAATATTTGGAATATCTTGTAATCTGCGCATTGAAAAAATCGGAAAAATGTTTGTATGTGTACAAAAAATACAATTCTCACTGTTTTTTTAATCTAATTTATTTCATTCATACTCGTGATAAAATTAGTTAGAACACGAAATTACCATAAAACGAAATAATTATTCGTTGACTTTTGTCAAGAAATCACTTTTTGTTAAAAAAATTATATCTTTGCTGTCTAAAACGCGGTATTAATATGGGATTGATAGAAATTATTTTAATCGCAATCGGCTTGTCAATGGACGCATTTGCCGTTTCGATTACGCTTGGCTTATCGGTAAAAAAATTGAATGTAAAAGAGGTGTTGGTGCCGGGTTTGTACTTTGGCTCTTTTCAGGCGCTTATGCCGCTTACCGGGTATTTTGCAGGAATATATTTTGCAAGTAAAATTCATTTTTTAGACCATTGGATTGCTTTTGTTCTTCTTTTAATTATTGGTGGAAAAATGATTAAAGAAAGTTTTGAAAAAGACGAAAAAAAAGTGAAAGGAAATCCGTTTCAATTTGTAACTTTGTTGTTATTGGCAGTGGCTACGAGTATAGACGCCTTGGCAGTTGGCGTGGCGTTCGCTTTTCTTGAAGTGATGGATATTTGGATGACCATTCTAATCGTCGGTTTTACTACTTTCTGTATATCTTTAATCGGAATAAAAGTCGGAAATATGTGTGGCGCCAAGTACAAATCAAAAGCTGAATTTTTTGGTGGAGCTGTCTTGATATTGTTAGGTTTTAAGATATTGATTGAGCATTTATTTTTTCAATAATGTATGAATACTAAAATTCTCTTTTACGGCGCAGGAGCTATCGGAAGCATTTTTGCGGGAATGGTTGCCCGAAAAGGTTACGATGTTACGATTCTTGCACGAAATAACCGGTTGCAAGAACTGAATAACAACGGATTAATCCTCGTCAACACCATTAACAATAAAAGAATAGTTGCAAAAGTAAAAACAACCGATGTGTTGAATGAAAATGACCTGTACGACTATATTATTGTCGCGGTGCAAAATCAACAAATAGATGATATTTTGCCGGTACTTTCAAAAAATAAATCGCCCAATATTGTTTTCGTTGTCAATAATCCGTTGGGGTATGATAAATGGATAGAGGCGGTTGGACGTGAGCGAGTTATGTTTGGATTTCCATCAGCAGGCGGTGTACGGAAGGATGGTGAAGTGCACTATTTCATCGGGAAAGGCATTGCCAAATTATTTCAATCAACCACCTTCGGCGAATTGGACGGTGTGCGGACAGAGCGGTTAACGCAATTGGTAAAAATATTCAAACACGCAGAATTTCAGCCTTCTGTTACTAAATCGCCAGACGCTTGGCAAAAAACGCACGTCGCCGTCATCGTGCCAATCTGTAAAGCGCTATACCGCTACCATTCAAACAATTACGAGCTTTCAAAATCATATACCACGCTCAAACGAATGATACTTGCTACAAGAGAGTGTTTTCGAGTTTTGAAATCAATCGGCGTAAAGATTGAGCCGGCAAAATTACACTCTTATTACTTGCCGACCTTTATCATCGTACCTTTTTGTATGTTGTTACTGAGAACAAAAATGGTGGAATTTGCCATGGCAAACCATACAATAGTGGCAAAAGAAGAAATGGATGCGTTGGAAAAGCAATTTCTGTCGTTAAACCGGCAAGCTGTAAAAATGCCGAATTTTAATGCTTTATAAACTGTATTTTTATAGAAAACAAAATAAAAAGCCTCGTAATTCACTCAAAATTACGAGGCTTTTTTTTGTTAATATACACTCTTATTCCGTCTCAACAACAACAAAAGCATTTTGTCCATTGTATACAATCGGTTGAAAGAAAGTACCATTAAATTCGAGGAAGGTGATTCCGTCAAATGTCATTTCTTGAGCGCCTTCAGGCAGTTGGGTAACAATAGCGCCAGCCGGCGCAGGAACAACTTGAAAACGATTACCGTTCATTATATAGAAAACGCCGCCATAGTAATAAAAGGTATCGTTATCGACCATTACTATCGAACGTTCGGCAGGCAGAGTGGTAACCATAGCTCCCATCGGTGCCGCTACTACCCGGTATCCGTTATCAACGGCAGTGAAGAAAACACCTGAGTTGTAATGATATGGTCTGTTATTGACGGTAATGATGACGGTAGTCGGCGCCAATACCGGCGTAACATAGCCTATCGGTCGCCACATTGGTCCCCAAAAGAACGGAACGAACGGATGGTGAACATATATAAAACGATGACTCGGGACTGGTCTCCATATTGGTCGATAGATTGGCGGCATTGGTCTATGTACCGGTCTTGGTCTGTGAACTGGTCTTGCCGGTGGTCTGGATGACGGTCTTGACGATTGTGGCGGACGAGCAGCCGGACGAGACGATTGCGCCGGTCTGGATGGTTGTTGAGCCGGACGTGAAGATTGCGCCGGACGAGAAGGCTGAGAAGCAGGTCGAGACGGTTGTGATGCCGGTCTGGATGATTGTGCAGGTCGAGAAGAAGGCTGCGATGCCGGACTAGAAGAGCGTTGGTTATCGCCACGTTGAGCAATCAATTTTACTTCGTCGCTTCCCTTACCGGAATTACTACCGACCGACCATTGAGACATACCATCCTGTACAGGTAAGGACAAACTGCATACAATCAGCAATCCTGTACAAATCTTACTTTTTGATATTATTTTCATACACTATCTATTTAAAAATTATTTTTAACAATAAACCTATCTCCTATAAAACCATTCGGATAAAAAAAGGTTCATTGTATGCTCGTTTTTATTTAATTTTTTTTATTTTTGTGGTTCAATGAATAAAAAAAATGAAGTTGAACGGAAAAGAATTTGAAATCTATATTTCTGCCGAGGAGATGGCGGAAATTGTTTCCCGTTTAGCAGTTTCCATCAATCGTGATTTTGTCGAGAAAGAGCCTTTTTTTATCATTATGTTGAATGGGGCTTTTATGTTTGCTGCCGATTTTTTGCGAGAAATTACCGTTTCTCACGAAGTCGGTTTCGTGCGCGCATCCTCTTACGAAGGAACGCAAACCACCGGAAAAGTCAAGGTGCACACGCCTATTCCCGATAAAATAAAAGACCGCCACGTAGTCATCCTCGAAGATATAGTCGATACAGGTATCACGATGAATTATTTTCTTTCCGAGTTGAAAAAAATCCCAACGAAAAGTATTTCCATTGTCAGTCTTTTTGTTAAACCCGATGTTTTACGGGGGAAGGTAAAAATTGATTATGTGGGTAAGGAGATTGAAAACCGCTTTATTGTGGGATATGGATTGGATTACGATGATTTTGGCAGAAATTTAGAAGCTGTTTATATTTTAAAAAGATGATCAGATTTTCGGAAAATCTGATAGTCGGAAAATCTGAAAATCTTAATAAACACACATAAAATGACGAATGTTGTAATTTTTGGTGCTCCCGGTTCAGGTAAAGGGACCCAAAGCGAAATGATTATTAAAAAGTACGGCTTTAAGCATTTTTCTACCGGAGAAATTTTACGCAAGCAGATTGCGGCAGAAACGGAATTGGGTAAAATTGCGAAAACGCTCATCGACCGAGGTCAGTTAGTTCCGGACGAATTGATTATTGATGTGCTTGCCAAAGAGTTGGACGCGGTAAAAGACGCTTCGGGGGTCATTTTCGACGGTTTCCCGCGTACTTACGCGCAGGCGGAGGCGTTGAAAAAAATGCTCAATGAAAAAGGCTCCGATGTAACGGTGATGTTGAACATTCAAGTGGATGATGAGGAGTTAATCAAACGTCTGCTCGAAAGAGGGAAAATATCGGGACGCTCGGACGACAACTTGGAAACCATCACCAAACGTATCCAAACCTATTACGAGCAAACCACTCCGGTCATTGATTTTTACAAAAAAGAGGGAACCGCCGTTGATATAAAAGGCGTTGGTTCGATTGATGATATTTTTGGATTGATAACAGAGGCGGTTGAGGCGAAAATAATTGAATAACAGAATAATTGAATAATTGAATAACAGAATAAAAATACAAAAACAATGAAATTAAACATAGCAGTACTTCCGGGCGACGGGATCGGGCCGGAAATCATAAATGTAGGGTTGAATGTAACCAAAGCGATTTGTAAAAAATTCGGACACGAATTGACGTATCAAGAGGCTCTTGTCGGCGCCATTGCCATTGAAAAAACAGGTAATCCTTACCCACAAGAAACACACGACTTGTGTATGAAATCGGATGCCGTCCTTTTCGGAGCGATTGGCGACCCGAAATATGACAACAATCCGGGGGCAAAAGTCCGTCCGGAACAAGGATTATTGAAAATGCGCAAAGACCTTGGTTTATATGCTAATATTCGTCCGGTCTCCACATTCCCGTCGTTGTTGCACAAGTCGCCGTTGCGTGCCGACTTGGTCGAAGGCGCCGATTTTATGTGTATCCGCGAATTGACGGGCGGACTGTATTTCGGTCGCCCGCAAGGAAGAGCCGAAGACGGGAACACGGCTTACGATACCTGCATCTACACCCGCGAAGAGGTAGAGCGTATCCTTCACTTGTCTTACAAATTTGCCCGTCAACGAAACAAAAAAGTAACGATTGTTGATAAAGCAAACGTGTTGGCTACCTCCCGTTTGTGGAGACAAATCGGTCAAGAAATTGCCCCTCAATATCCGGACGTGGAAACCGAATTTATGTTTGTTGACAACGCCGCAATGCGTATTATCCAGTGGCCTAAAAGTTTCGACGTGTTGGTAACGGAAAACTTGTTTGGCGATATTTTGACCGATGAGGCTTCTGTGATAACCGGTTCGCTGGGTATGTTGCCTTCTGCGTCAATCGGTATCCATACATCTGTGTTTGAGCCGATTCACGGTTCGTATCCGCAGGCTGCCGGAAAAGATATTGCCAATCCGTTGGCAACAGTTCTTTCAGCCGCGCTGATGTTTGAATACGCATTCAATTTGGAAGAAGAGGCAAAATTAATCCGCGATGCCGTAACTGCCTCAATGGAAGCCGGTATTGTAACCGAAGATATTGCTTGTGGTGGAAAAGTGTACAAGACGAGTGAGGTTGGGGAATGGCTGGTGAAGTACATCGGATAACCTAATTGTCCCGTTGGATAGGGTTTATTATCCTACTAACGGGACAACATTATTTAAAAATGAAATAATAGAAAATGCAAGAAAACCAAAACGAAATAATTCTGTACCAACCGGATAATACGGTTGAAATTGAGGTACGGTTGGAAAATGAAACTGTTTGGCTCACGCAGGTACAAATAGCGGCATTGTTTGGAACGAAACGTCCTGCTATTACTAAACATTTGAATAACATTTATAATGCTGGCGAGTTAGACGAATATAGCACATGTTCCATTTTGGAACGTGTGGGTAACGATGGAAAACAGATCTATCAAACGAAGTATTATAATTTAGATGCCATTTTATCAGTTGGATACAGAGTTAACTCTCGAAATGCAACTTTATTTCGCAAATGGGCAACACAAATTCTGAAAGATTATCTGTTGAAGGGTTATGTCATAAATCAGCGAGTGGAACATTTAGAAAAGCGCGTAACTGAAACTGAAAATAAGATAGATTTTTTCGTAAAAACTTCTTTGCCGCCAAAAGAAGGTATCTTTTTTGAAGGACAAATTTTTGACGCTTATGTTTTCGTCTCAGATTTGATAAAATCAGCAAAGAAAACGATTATTTTGATAGACAACTATGTAGATGAAACCGTTTTGCTTTTATTGTCGAAACGACAAACGAAAGTCAGTGCAGAAATTTTTACAAAACAAATTTCCTCGCAGTTGGAATTGGATTTAACAAAGCACAATGCGCAATACGAACCGGTGAACATACACCAAACAAGCAGTTTTCATGATCGCTTTTTGCTGATTGACGACACGGTTTATCACATCGGCGCGTCGCTCAAAGATTTGGGAAAGAAACTTTTCGCTTTTTCAAAAATGGGAATTAAGTGTGTGGATATTTTAAAGAGTATTTAATCATTATTAGGCTAACTATGAACACCCCATTCCCATACCCTCAAGAAATAGAAAATCAGTTAACCCAAATAAAAAAACTGATTCGCTTGTCTATGAATGGCGTTGTGTCGGAAGCAATGCAACGGTTGGGCTACAAAGTAAACTACGGTGTTTCGTTGCCCAAAATCAAAGAGATAGCAGGACGTTTCTCGAAAAACCACGCATTGGCGCAAAGGCTTTGGACAATCGGCAGCCGAGAAACGATGATAATGGCAACTCTGTTGCAACCGGAGAAATCCTTTTCGGAAAAAATCGCGACAGAATGGATTTCTCAATGCAACAACATTGAATTGATTGAACAGTGTTGCCGGAATTTATTTACTCGTCTACCATACGCCAATCAGTTGGCAGTAAAGATGCTGGAGCAAGAGAATAAATACAGAAAAGCGACCGGCTACATTCTTTATTCGTTGCTGTTAATGCAGGATAAAGTCGATGAAAAATTACTTTCGTTGTTTCTTGAAAATGCAACCAAAGATATTTACAACGATTCATACACGGTCTATTCCTCTGTCGCTCGGTTTTTAAAACAAGCCGGAAGAAAAAACAAAGAGTTGGTGTTGGATTTTCTTTCTAATATTTCTTTAAATGAGAACGGAGCGAAATGGGTATGCGAAGAAGTGCAGTGTTTTTTAGAATTCTAATTCGTCTTTTTATAACTAACCACCGCAAACCCGCATAACGCAAGAATATTCGGAAAAATATAGCGATATTCAATTTACAATTCCATGATATAAAAATCATATAATAAGTATAAAAATATAATAGAAAAAGAATTATTCTGATAAATTTTATTACATTTGCGTACCTTAGAATTATTACTATTTAATAAAAATATAAAAGCATGAGCGAAGAAAAAAGATCTGCGGCGTTAGAATACCACGCAGAAGGAAGACCGGGAAAAATTCAAGTAGTTCCCACCAAACCAACGGCAACACAAAGAGATTTGTCATTAGCCTATTCGCCGGGAGTGGCGGAACCCTGTCTCGAAATAGAGAGAGATCCTCAGTTAGCATACGATTATACATCGAAAGGAAATTTGGTAGCCGTGATTTCAAACGGTACGGCAGTATTGGGATTAGGAGACATTGGCGCCTTAGCCGGAAAACCGGTAATGGAGGGAAAAGGTCTTCTTTTCAAGATTTTTGCAGATATTGATGTATTTGATATTGAGGTAGATGAAAAAGACATTGATAAATTTATCGCTACCGTAAAAGCAATTTCGCCAACTTTCGGAGGTATTAACCTGGAAGATGTTAAGGCTCCTGAGTGTTTTGAAATTGAAAGAAGACTGAAAGAAGAACTTGACATTCCGTTGATGCACGACGATCAGCACGGTACTGCCATCATAACCGGCGCCGGTTTGTTGAATGCGTTGGAGATTGTCGGAAAGAAAATCGAAGACGTTAAAATCGTAGTAAGCGGTGCAGGAGCTTCTGCTAACTCTTGTACTTCTATCTATATGGCGTTGGGCGCCAAATTGGAGAATATCGTTATGTGCGACTCCAAAGGGGTAATCAACACCAAACGTACGGATTTGAATGTTTACAAAAAAGCATTTGCAACTTCTCGCGATATTTCTACATTGACGGAAGCGATAAAAGATGCTGATGTGTTCTTGGGACTTTCTGTTGCCGGTGCGCTTTCGCAAGATATGGTACGCACGATGGCAAAAGACCCGATTGTATTTGCGTTGGCTAATCCGAATCCGGAAATTTCCTATAAAGATGCAATCGAATCTCGTCCCGACATTATTTTCGGTACCGGACGTTCAGACCATCCGAACCAAATCAACAACGTATTAGGATTTCCTTATATTTTCCGTGGAGCGCTTGATACGCGCGCTACCAAAATCAACGAAGAGATGAAACTTGCCGCCGTACACGCGTTGGCAAAATTGGCTAAACAACCGGTTCCCGAAGTGGTGGCTGTTGCTTACAACAACCGGAATATGAAGTTTGGTCCAAAATACCTTATCCCGACCGCCTTCGACCCGCGTTTGTTGGAAACCGTAGCGCCGGCTGTGGCAAAAGCGGCAATGGATTCGGGAGTAGCACAACGTCCGATTACTGATTGGGAGGCATACAAAGATCAATTGCGCCGTCGTATGGGGCTGGATAACAAGCTATTGAACAGCTTAACAGCATCGGCAAAAGCGAAACCGAAACGCGTTGTGTTTACCGAGGCTAACAACGTAAATATGTTGACTGCTGCCTCTATCTGCAAGCAAGAGGGTATATGTATTCCTATCTTGCTTGGAAACGAAGAGCGTACAGAAAAAATTGCAAAAGAAAACGGCATTGATATAACAGGCATTGAAATTGTAAACCTTCGTCACGACAGAGAGGAAGAACGTCGCCATCGCTATGCCACTTACGTATCCGAGAAATTAGCTCGTCAAGGATATACCTATTCCGAAACGGCAGAAAAAATGTTTGAACGCAACTACTTCGGGACGATGATGGTAGAGAGCGGTGATGCCGATGCAATGATCACCGGTACTTACACCAAAACATCCGATGCTATCAAGCCTGCGTTGGATATTATCGGTACGCGCGAAGGAATAAAAAATATCGCTACGCTGAATATATTGAACACCCGAAAAGGTATGTTCTTCTTTTCCGACACGTTGATAAACCACCACCCATCAAAAGAAGCATTGGTGGATATTGCCGTATTGACCAACCAATCGGTTAAATTATTCAACGATTCTCCGGTATTGGCAATGCTCTCCTATTCTAACTTTGGAGCTGAAAATCAAGGAAGTCCGGTTGCCGTTCGTGAAGCTGTTGAAGAATTGCACAAAAACTATCCCGAAATAGAGGTGGACGGCGAAATGCAGATTAACTTCGCATTGGACACAAAACTTCGCCACGAGAAATTCCCTTTCAGCAAAATTGACGGAAAAGATGTGAACACATTCATATTCCCGAATCTGAACTCGGCAAACATCTCTTACAAAATGATGTTGGAATTCGGAACTGCCGAAAGTATCGGACCGGTTCAAATGGGATTGAAAAAACCTGTTCACGTGCTTGACGTTGAAAGTTCGGTGCGCGATATTGTCAATATGACTGTTATTGCAGTAGTTGATGCGCAGATGAATGAGGCGAAAAAAAAGAAAGAGTAACGGTAATTCAAAAATCATAAAAACGCAGAGGGCACGGAAGTAAAATTTCGGTGCCCTTTTTGTTTGTGAGTATTGTATGTTTTTTCGTCATTCTGAACTTGTTTCAGAATCCCCCTTGAAATAATTGCGGGTCAAGCCCGCCGCTCGACTTTGCCGCTTGGCTCTGCCAAGAATGACAAATAGATACAAAATTATATGAACTTAATAATACAAAATTACTGCCAAGACGGTAATTTCATCTATTATTTATTCGTAAAATTTTGAATTAATCAAATTTATTGCTATTTTTACTGCCTTAACGGTAAAATATGAATGCAAAATTAATAGGAAAAATAATCCGGTATCATCGCAAAGTAGCCAGTTTATCCCGGATTGAATTGGCAGAACTTGCCGGGATTGGGAAAACATCCGTATTCGACATTGAGAACGGAAAGGAATCTGTTCGATTGAATACGCTTTTTCCCATAATGAAAGCGCTTAATATATCGGTAGAACTGCAAAGTCCGTTAATGGCTAAATTTTACGAAAATGAGAACAGTTGAAGTATATGTAGGCAAACATCTTGCCGGTTTATTGACCGAAAGTGATGCTAAACGGTATTCTTTTGAATATCTTCCGGATTATGTTGACTCACCAGTATCTTACACAATGCCAGTAACTCAACGCCGGTATGAATTTGAAACATTCCCGCCATTTTTTGAAGGATTACTTCCTGAAGGATACAATTTGGATGCACTGTTGATGAAACAAAAAATAGATAGAAATGATTATTTTTCCCAACTGTTGGCTGTTGGCGAAGATATGGTCGGCGATGTTACCGTAAAATCCGTATCAATATGAATAGTTTCCAATACAGGAAAACAAGTAAAAACTTTTTTCTTCATAACAATCTCATTTCTGCCAATTCGCACATCATAAGCATATAACATTTTGTCGAAATACGCTGATTATGGCAATTTACAGATAGTTCCGCTTCATTCAAATCCAATGCTAATAGGCAAGTATCGCATAACCGCACAATTTCACAACTACTACAATTCCGTTGGCGCAACTTGTCCATCTTTTTGACCATTTGATTGATGACTTTGAAATCGAAACCGTTGTAAATATCCCCAATTCGGTAAATATCGCACATTTTTTCGCAAACGCCCACTTTGCCATACACATCAATAAAGCATTTACGATTTTCCGGCAGACAGTTGGAAGCTCGGTTTTTATCCGGCAAATCAACTATAAGACGTGTTTTAAAATCTTCTATCCTTTCTTCAAAAAATGTTTTCAAAACACCGTTGTCGGGATGCGATTGGTAAAAATCAAGCAATTCATACAGTGTTTGTTTTAGTTGTTTCTCGTCAAGCAGAGGGATTCCTTTGGCATAATTGGGTGAAAAGTTGGAAATATGAGCAGGTGCTTTTTGCGACAGTAATCCGTCTGATTGCCATTGCCCAGCAATTGCTTTTATATTTTGTAAATACTCAATAGTCATAAGCAAATTTACTTTCTCTTGAAAATATGCTGGATAGGTTTCTTTTATGGACGATAGATTTTTATAAATTGAATCAAAAGAACCTGTGCCGGAAATTGTTTTCCGGTTTTTATCGTGATAAATACCTGTTCCGTCCAACGAAATGTTGATTGTAAAACGATGTTCGACTAAGTAATCTGTAATTTCTTTATCCAAGATTACGCCATTGGTACTCAAAGAAAAAGAGATGTTCTCATCCCATATTTTTTCCGCTTTATCAACCATATAACGAATAAGCGCAAACTCCAACAATGGTTCTCCACCGTAAAAGCAAATATTGACAGGCTTTTGTTTGTGATTTTTCAGGATAAAATCCAATATATCATCCGCTTGCTTTTCGGTTAAAGAAACCGGTTCGTGAATCCTTACGTTCCGGTAATTGCCCGAATAACAGCAATACGAACATCGCAAGTTGCATTTCCGCGTTGTTTCAATTACAAATGCATCCAACAACGGCAAAGTGGTAATCTCACTTGTCGGCAAATACTCAATCCGAATTTCCTTTTCCGTTGGAAAATCGTTTTCTACTATCTCAATACGATTGGAAAAATAGTCATATTGATAGGTTGTACCGGATTTTGTTTGAATAATCATCAAACATTTTTTGACAAATACGAACCCGGAGTATTTTTTGTACGCAGGCATCGGACATTGCAATAACCCAATCCCATTTGAACATCATCCGTTTCAGTGCGTAATACATTGCTGTTCAATGCAGACATTATTTGTTCTTTCCTTTCTGTATCCATACTTTTAATAGTTTATCTGTTCTATTTTTTGTTGACAATCAAATTATATTCGCCGCTTTCATACCAATTCAACAATTCGGCAGCCCTATCTACCAACCATGGATAAAACGAGGCATTGATTGAAAAATATTTAATGGCTTTATCACTCATTGTTGTTTGTTGTCTAAAATCGTGCGCCTGCCGGATAAATGACGGTATATTTATTTGATTATAAAACGATTTGGGAAGCCCCGCCATTTTTATCATAGTGCTTAATGCCACTCGTATATCCTGACAACAGAGAAGTCCCGCACGATCGGCAGTATAATCCGAAATCCGGTACCAATTCAACAAAGGCAACTTAATAGCGGAAATTAACGCATTGGCTATCACCGAATCTGCTACCGGCATATACAAACTTTCCACCAACATTTGATAGGTTATGTGTCCACACTTGATATGTCCCAACTCATGACCAAGCATAAATTGCAGTTCTTCTTCATTCAACAAATCAGCTACACCGGAAAATAAAACAATTCTTTTTCGCTTTTCTCCCACCGTAAACGAACCGATAGTGTATTGCCAATCGGTAGAAAATGCGGGAATATCCCTTACATCTAATATTTTGGCTGCACCAAGTAATGCCGTAAATAGTCGGGGACTACTTTGGGCGTTGATATTGATTCCTTCGGCTGAATATTCAATGGCGGCATACGATTCCATAATGTTACCAACAGTGGTTTGCAGCAACTTTTGAAATCCGGGGACTTTGTTGAGTTTGTCTAAGGTGGATTTGTCTTCCGTATGTTGAATGTTATCGGGTTTTAAGCCTATCAATATTTGTTTCATCTTAGTTGATTAAAAAAGATGTGGAACTTAATTTTGTGTTTTCATACGATATGTTGTTGAATTTTATCTAATATCAATATATTCTCTCTTAGAAACAGAAGATACCTTATTAACATTAATTATATATATATTATCATTCTTTTTTCTATTTTGAATTTTTATTTTTTTGATTTCCAGCATTTTGTGCATTTTCAGACTGTTTGCTTTCTGTTTTCGGTTGTACTTCTTCTGAAGAGTTATTTCCACTAGGATTATCTTTTTGTTTATCATCATCTAAATGTTTATATAGACAGCCTTTTCGCTTACAGATTTTATCATTATGCAATAATTCAAATTCGTGTTTAAACAAATGCAATAATAAAAACAAAACAAAGAAAATAAACAGAATATAAGTTAAACATAAAAATATCCCGCTACCCCACCAAAGATTTAATGCGTAATAGATAATTAAACTTACACTTGACACAAAAGCAAGAACAAACAGGCTCTTGTTACACTTGGTCTTACTTTCAGCAGCATTATTCTTTTTATTTATTTTGCAAAACAAATATGGATATTTTGTATTGTTACATATAGAATGTTTTTTCCATAGAAACCACAAAGAAGCAGTAAACAATAATCCTGCTAATGTATAAATCAATATCAGAACATAACAAATAGTTTTTGGTACTAATTCCTTAAAAACCAATGGGAATTGAGTTTTATTTCTATTGTTTTCCGAACTTATTTCCAAAAAACAGTTATAAGGAATATTTTCGGCATTCATTGTTAATTCGTATGTGGCATCATTTTCGCCAAGACGCTCTACAATAGGATGTTCATCTGTCAATAAAAAGTGAGAATTGTTTTTCTTATCTTTAAAGCTTATGCAAATATTATTTGTACTTTTATTTGTTGATTCATTTCTAATATTTAGAGTGTATTTGCCCGCAGGAAATTTTATTTCGCATTGATTCGTTTTAGAAAATACTCCCTGCTTAAATGGATAATAGAAGTTTATTTTTGTGCTATCTGATTGTTTAGCAATTTGCATAATAGAAGCGATATAGCAAGAAAAGTCATTTGAATTCTCATTAAAAATATTACGCTGTTCATATTTATATAAATAAGTATGCTTAAAATATTTTGCACAAAGATTCATAGTTCTCGTTATAATTGCAGCATTGTTTTTCTTACTTCCGTATAATTCTATCAAATTCAATTGACAAATAGTAGGTCGTTTTGATAAATTATATAGCGATTTATCCAACTTATAAAATGATTCCGTTTCCTCTTCGTGATAGAAATCACAGATAATGGTTATTATCGTTTGCGTTGAATCGCTGACATATGAATTATGGTCTAATTCCGAAATAATTTTATTAAGGTTTGTTTTTCTATCTGAACCAGTGGGATTTTTTATGTTTTGATACTTCTGCAAGAAAGAACCAAACTCTTCTGTTTTTTTAGTATCCTTTTTTGAGCCGATATGTTGAAATTCTTGGTATTTCTTTTCATTTTCTTTTTCTCCATTGTATATAAGCACTTCGTATTCAATATTATTACCATACAATTTATATAATTGTTGTATGCACCCAACTAATAATAGGTCAGAAGGTGTATTTTTCAATAAATCAATATATGATTTATTGTTTTCAATTGGTTTTAATAAACTTGGTGTATTTCTTAAATCTTTTTTGATTTCATCAATGAAATTCTTAATATATAGGTCTTCTTTTTGTTTATATATTGGCTCTAATTCTGTTGAAAGCGTTTTGTCGATTACAAATACAAATTTTGGAACAGCATTATTATTTATATTATGTGTTGGGAATTTTATTTCATTTTTCTTGTATTGACTATTATTGTTCGATAATTGTTCTATTGGAAAATTGATTATGTTTCGAACATTAAACCAAAATAAACCATCTTCTTTATCATCATGTTGCGACAGAATATTTGCATGAATGCTAAAGAAAAAAGCAATTACAGCAAAAAGTATGATAAGAATATTACTCATCATTTTAATAATGCCGCTTTTTAAAAAACATCTTGTCATTTTGATAGAAAGACAAAGTGTTACCAAACCACCACATAGTAACAGCCAAAAAATAATATTTATTCCCCAATCTATAATTTCTATTTTCATTTTGTTTCTATTTTTGTTTTGTTTTCTTGATACCATTTTTCAATAGCCAATAATGCTAATTCCTGTTGATATTCTGCAATTTTTTTTAGAATAGTATCATTTACTTTTAATTCGGTATCCAATTTATTTTTTTGTTTTTCTATCATGACATCACCACTTAATGTTGCGGCTTCTTCGGCTCGTCGCAAGTGTTCATTTATTTCAGAATTTATCTGCGAGATAATAGACTGTTGCTCAACCATATTTTCGTACTCAACTCTATCAAGCATTTCATCATAAGCACCTCGTCTTGTGATTAGTTTCGTGAGAATAGGTGCAAGTTCTATTGTGAGGAATAGCAGCGTAATCATTAAACTTGTCCACCACATAGTTGAATCATTATCTGTTAAATCACCCAATGCTTCTATTTGAGTGATAAAATTGTTTGTAAATGCTTTCTCTGAAGTTTTATTTGCTTTTTCAGCTTCTTTTTCGGCAATGGCAGTTGACATTTTTAACCGCACTTCCGCAGAATCTTTTTCTTGTTTTCTACTGCTAATCTCTTGTCGCTTTTGATTCATATATTCTGTTCTTGCCTCAACAATTTGTCGGTTAATCTTATTTACTTCTGCTTGTTTGTCGTCAATTTCTTTTCTTAACCGTTGATTTTCTTGATATAATATATATCGTCTATCCTTAGCTCTCTGCGTATAAATTCTGCTTTCATTATCTAGTGAATCTTTTACAATAGTATAATTGTTGGGATTTGTCCAAATCTCATATCGTTCATTTTCATTTGATTTTATTTTCGTATTATTAACATTCTTTATTCTTTCCAATGCTGCATTTGCTTGTGCAAGGTTTTTGTTTATTAAATCTTTTACATTTTGCGGGTCGGTTGTAAGTTCGGTTTGAAGCTTCATAATGACGGTGTCTAAATTTATAACTCGCTCTTCTTTTGTTGCAAGTCCGTGTATAGAAGTAAAATCGTCAATATTACTCTTTTTTGCAGCTATTTCATTCCTTTGAATTTGTTCAGCAAGACGGCTTTCAAATATTTTTATTTCAATCGGTTTAGAAATAGTAATTGCAATAATAACAGCCAAAAGAATACGGGGAGAAGCCTGCAAAAATTCTTTCCCTAATCTTTTCCAAAACTTATCTTCTTTTGTTTTGTAAAAAGTAGAAACAATAAAGCGGTCGAGATTGAAAATGACTGCCCCCCAGAGAAATCCAAACGGAATAGCAAATAACAAAGCCATACTATCGATTGTATCAAGATTTGTATTTCGAAAAATGGTGTATAATGCGTACCCTCCCGACAACCATGCAAGCAAGCCTGTAAAAAATATGGTTGCTCCAATGCCCGTATATTTGTTCCATTCGGTCGGACATTCTTCAATAATACTTTTATCTGCACCGGAACAAATAATAAAAAAACGTTGTATTCGGCTGAGCTTTCGTTCTTTAAACTCTAATTTTTTTGACATAATCTATGATATTTTTCTGGATTTTAAAAAATTAAAAATTGATATTTGGGATTTATATAGTTTGATAAAATCACCAGACGGCTCTATAAATTTGGGCGTTTCCCAATTAAAATCCGGTAAATTCAAATTTATTTCAGGTGATTCCAAATCGAACTCCGGAATATTTAGAGCAACATCAATTTTAGGTGGTTCTATTTTTATCGTACTTAAATTTATATGGCTTTCAAAATCCGGTATTGGTATTAGCAAGCTTTTTATAATGGGGGTTGGAAAAACGGTTATAACGATTTCTTTTGTAACGAAACTCAACTCGCCCCAAGCCGTAAGTTGATATAAAGTATTTTTGTCGTGTAAAATTGTTTTTTGTCCTACTTCGTTTACTTCGCCTACACCGTTGTTTATTTCTATCTTTTTAGCGTTTTCTACTCGCCACGAAATAGTAACAGGCATTGAGGATATTACGACATCGGGCAAAACTTCAAAAAGTTTTATTTCGGGTTTCGGAAAAATTTCTATTCCGATTTCTTTTTCTATAGTTGTCTTATGGTCTAATGCAGTGAAAGTGAGTTTGTAAGTTATATGTTCGTTTGGTTGTATGGCAAACTCGGTCAAATTTGTAACATCAATTACTTGATTGTCAAAAGCAAGAATGATTTTACTTACATTGTTTACGTTCCAATGCAACATTACGGTATCCCCTCTCTCTATTTTGAAATTTTCTTCTCTAATTTCAACAATAGGCAAAGGAATGACTGTTATATTTATAGATTGTTCCGTTTCGTAAATGTTATCTTTATAGTCTTGAATAGTAAGCGTATAAGTTGTATCTCTGCGAAGAGCAATAGTTCTGTTGTCTTTCAAAGGAACTTCGCCCAACTCCGAAATTGTAATCTTTTTTGCATACAATACCTCCCAAGAAAGCGTTATGTTTTCATTTTCTAAAATTTGTGTTTTATCAACATTCCACAAAATAACTTCGGACATTTTTGATTCTAAAATGGCTTGTTTAATTTCTTCTTTAAAAGCACAATGCTCCAATGGGCAACCTTTTTGTGATTTAAGTTGCTCATCAACTGCCTGTTGCAATGTTCGCTTACACGCAGGACATCTTGGCTCTTGTTGCGGATTAAAAATTCTTTTTATCTTTGTAATTAAACCTGCCATTTTTACGATTTTTTAACTATACGAATTTTTATTGGCTCTTTTTTAATTACTTTAATTCTAGTTTTTTCTGCAATGGCAGTCGCTATTTCTCGTGTAAATACACAGCCAGCAACCCCACAACCAACTCGCTCTGCTGATTGTTCTTGAATAGCCTTGTTTTTACTTCGCTTACAAATTGGACATCTTTTTATTTCGCTCATAATTGTTTATTGATTTCAGAATTTTTGTGAGAAATTTTCAATTTTTGTTCAATCATATTTTCATATTCAATTCTATCAAGTATTTCATCATAAACACCGCGTTTTGTAATCAATTTTATGAGAATGGGAGTCAACCCTATTATTATAAAGAACAGAGTTATTATTAGACTTGTCCACCACATATGTGTATTATTCGCCGTTAAATCTCCTAAGGCGTTTATTTTTGTTATAAAATTATTTGGAAAATTAATACTCTTTGATTGTATAAGTTCGGAAAGTTGATTTTCAAATATCTTTATTGTAATTGGCTTAGAAATCACAATTGCAATAATAATTGCCAAAATTACACGAGGCAAAGTCTGAAATAATTCGTTGCCTAATCTTTTCCAAGTACTTTTATTGTCTAATTTTTTGTAAGTAGAAACGATAAAGCGGTCGAGAGTGAAAATAATTATACCCCAAAGTAATCCCAAAAATATCGCTCCCAATAATGCTTTCGTATCAACCACATCTATATTTGTATTTCTGAAAATAATATAAAATGCATATCCACCTGATAAACTTGCAAGTATTCCTGTGAAGAATATTGTTGCGCCAATACTGACATATTTGTTCCATTCAGTAAAGTACTCTTTCATTATTTCTTTATCCACACCTGAACAACTGATAAAAAAGCCCTGAATCAAGCTCATTTTTTTCGTTTCTCGTTTTGTTTTACTTTGTAAATCTTTCTTTAATCGCTCATTTTCTGCTGTTTTGTTTTGAATATTCTTTTTTAATTCCTCGTTCTCTTTTTCTTTACTCTGTAATTTTTTTTGTAATTGGTTAATATCAGTCGTTCTTGCTTGCAAATCTGAATTTAGACACTCAATATTTTTCTCTTTATTCTGCAATTTTTCTTTAATTTCTTTAGTTCCAGATATTTTACTTTGAAGAGTTTTTTGCAATTGGTTAATATCGGTTGTTTTGCTTTGTAAATCAAATTTTAGACGTTTAACCTCCTCTGTCAATTCATTTATTCGCCCATCGTTTTTTCTCACAATTTCTATTTTGTAGCTTTCGTATAGCGGAAACAAAATATTTTTTTCATCATTAAACAAGGCATAATCAGAAAACTCAACTACATCACTACCTTTTGTTTTAAAACCTTTATGTTGCTCTTTCTTAATATCAACGACAATTCCAATTTGATAAGGTTTGTAAAAATTGGTTTTCAAACAATTATAATCTGTTGACGAATAAAAAACGCCAAAATTTGGGTGTGTATGCACCCAAATTAACATTAGAGTACCGTCATTTTGACATTTTTCGGAAATTTTCGCCAAACATTCTTCCGACATTTCTACATAAGCTGATTGGGAATTACCATTGCCTTCTTCATAGTTTGTTGCAACTACAAATTCGCCAAATTGGTCTTTGAAATAATACCCAACAAAAATTCCTTGTGCTTCGTGCCTAACTTCGTCATATATGCGCTTACCGTGACTTTTGAAAGCTTCCCACGCATAATCTTGAATATAAACGAAAAATTTAGGCGGTTCTTCATTATGCAATTTTTTTCTATCTTTGAAGTCAATCAATGCTTTATCAGGCAATTCTTTATTGGGAATTTCCAATATCTCTTTTGCCTCGATAGTTTTTGTTTTAACTATTTTCATATCAATACAAGAATTTTATTGTTATTTGATTGTAAATTATTGACTACAATAATATCGTTTTCTTTAATTCCGAAATCGGACATTGGTAATTCCAAAAAGAATTTATGATTTGGATTAGTTAAAAACAATTCTTTGTTTATTACCCATTTGGCTTTTACTCCTTCGCTTTCGTTGTATTTATCTTGACATTCTAAACACCACCGCTCGTTATCGTAAATTTCGGATTTGAACTTTTTGATTGACATTTCTTTTCCGCAATTTTCACATTCCATTGAGTAAATATATTCCTCGTTCCAATTTATGTAGAAATCGGAATTTAATTTATCTTTCAAATCGGTCAATAAATCTTTAAATGTATTTGTTGTAATATTCAAATTTGATTTAAATATTTGATAATTAACATCTTCGTGCAAATAGCATCTTTCGCTTTGCGGATAATCAATTTCGAGTATGCGGTGGTAATCTGCCGCATATTGCAATACTTTATTTTTCAATCGGCTTTCGCCTTTCAAAAACATAATAATTTCTGTTGCCACCAAAACACCTGCTAACGCTGCGGCTACCTGAATAGTCGGAATGTGTTCCAATTTGGTATCTACCATTTTTAATTTTGAGCAACTTTGCCGTGTCCCCGCAAAATCGCCAAAGCCGATAACTTCTCTAAAACAAGCATCGGTTGGGTTTTCATTTGGAAAAAATGAAATTTGCACGGTAAATTTTTCAAATCCCATTTCAAAAAACGGCTTTTTGAGCCTTACACACCAATCGTTAATGTATGCGCGAGCATCCATTGTATCTACGCAACAAATAACAATATCGTTGTCGAGAAAAATTTGTTTGCCAACATCTTGAATTTTAGCATTGATACCTTGAATATTTGGCGATTCGTGCAAAGAAATTTGTTGCAATGCTTTTGCTGCGATTTCTGCTTTTGATTTTCCAATATCACCTTTTGAAAAAAGCGTTGTGCGTGAAAGATTGCTATCTTCAATCGGGTCAAAATCAACAATGGTAAAATTGCCAAAACCCATTAAAGTCAAATTTTTCAACACCTCGTTTCCCCCTGCACCTGCGCCAATTACAAGAGTTTTTGTGTTTTTGATTTTTTCACCAACTTCTTCGCGAACTTCTTCGTCAAAAACCAGCTCTTGGCGGATATGATAATTATTCTTTTTCATTTTTTTATGATTGTTATTTTTTTAACTGGTTGCTGAACTTGTTGTTCGGGCGTTTTTTTGACAATAGTAATTTTTGTTCTTTCAGTGGGAACAACTGTGATTGTCTGTCTTGTAAGCAAGTCAAGCGGCCACTTGATATTTGTTACTGGTTTTCTACCACGCCTAACCCAATAATCATTTGCAGAGGGGTTAAAATGTCCTCCATTTGGGTCGCATACATATTCATCTTGATTTAACAATGCTCCCATTGAAATAATAAAATGCCAAAGTCCAAAATCTTTGGCAACAATCCACGCATTACCCGAACAAATTGTCGCTGTTTCTCTGAAATGTTTATTGAAAGGTGCAATATTACTATTCCAAATAACATCAGGTCCGTGGTCTGCTCGTCTGTTTGTTAAAACGGGTTCTGATAAAGTTATTCTTGCTGTTGCATGATAATCATTTCTCAACCGCCCCTCACTAACATACACAGGCATTCTGTAATCCACAATATAAATCTCAGGATATTTTTCTGCTGTTGGCGTAGATAAAATAGGTTTTACCTCGCCTGTTACTCTGTCTTCATATTTTATTGTTACATATCTTGAAAACTCCGAATCTTTTTGAAGTTTTTGCACTAAATTAAATTCTTCACGCAGAAGAACGGTGTCGTAAAAAGCACTCATAATTATATCTTGTTTTATTTGATTAAAAAAATCAAAAGTACCTCACAGAAAAGCCTACAAGGTACTTTTGCGGTTAAGCACCTTGAACTTTTGCCATAATTTGGGCTTTGTCTCCGTCTTGAAATCCCAATCTTTCCAAAGTTGTATTTTCATCTACAACTTGTGAGCCTTTTAAAAGTTGCCATTTTTGCCCTGCTGGTGGTGCAGGCAATCCCAAATCTTCGGAACTCAAAATGTCTTTTGGTGTTACCTCTGCAAAGTTAATTTCGGGAACTCCGAACTCTTCGCCTGTCGTTGAATTGATTAAATTTAATGTTGCCATAAATTTTAATTGTTTGTTTGCTCTCAATCCCCAAACAGAGCGTCAACTTTTTTATTTCCAACACATAGGGATTAAAACTATGTTGGTTTTATTTTCTTACTATTTTTATCTTACGATTATGGGAAACAACAATCCTATTATACTCCCCACCATTCACCCAATTCAACAACTCCGCCGCCCGCATCACCGTCCAAGGATGCGAACTGTCCATTATCGAAATGAATTTTACAACCTTATTCAAAGTTTCATAATCCAATTGTTTGAACTCTTGCGCCTGATGTATAAAAGCATTGTTATTCATTTCCGTAAAATACTTTACCGGCATACCTGCCATTTTCATGAATGCCCTCACAGCTGCATCTTTGTTTTGACAACAGAGTAAACCCGCCCTGTCTGCTGTAAATTCCGACATGCGCGACCAGTAATAAAGTGCATATTGCAAAGGAGCTGCCGCTATATTGCCAAAAGGAATAGCATCAATAATTATATTGAATACCTGCGCCATCATGTGGTAGAGCATGTGCATACTCTTGATATGTCCGCACTCATGTCCGATAATAAACATTTTTTCATCATCATCGCACAAGTCAATCACGCCGGAGTTTAACACAATCAGCGGTTTTTCGGCTCCGGTTGTGAAGCCATTAATGTTGTAGCCCCATTGCAGGTAAAAATCGGGTATTTGCGGTATATCCAATATTTGGCAGGCATATTCCATCATTTCGTAAATGGCAGGATAGTTTTGTTTAGTTACTCGTATATTGCTGCCGGTGTATTGAATGGTATAAATCCGTTCAATCGTATGCTTGGTAATATAGGAACCTGCCAGTTTCAAGCCGGGTGTTTTTTCCAAAGCCGCTAATGCTTTTTTATCAAAAGGATGTTCATAATCCTCGTGATTCAGTCCGGTTAGGATTTTCTTATTTCTGTTCATTTTTAAGTATTTGCATTAATTCGTTACCTTCACTTATGGACATAAAAAAAATCGTGAACTCTCTCTATTGTTTTCTTGAGGTCCTCGACTACCTGTGTTTACCAAATGAGTAAAGCTCACGATTGCTCGTGAGCGCATTCACTTTACTCGTTGTAAACACTTTTTGAAACTGTCGAGGTCTCTCAAGAAAAAATAGAATAAAATAGCATACGCTTTTTCTAAAATATGTCTAAAATGTGAAAATTATCTCACTTTATGTTTCTGCCATAGATAAAATTATTTAAAATTCCGCTATAAAAGTACAAATAATTTTCACATCTCAAAAATATTTATACTGTCTAATTTAAAAATATGTTTTGGCACTCTACCTGTACAAACCATTGCCATTACGACACAAACCCTCAGTTCAGTAAAGTGCATTAAAATAACACACTGATAATCAATAATATTCAATTTTTACGTTATGATTTATCAAAAAACGCTGACTTCAGAAGCGTTTTCAGTCCTGTTGAATTGCATAAATATTGTCGTACTGAAATACTATTTTATTTTAGTAAATCTAACCAAATACTTATGTTGATTCCAAAGCTGAGGGAGTTTTTTGTTTTAATATTTTTTCATTGTTTTCAATAGTCAATGACTTTTTTTTCTTCTGCTTCATCCATTGCATTGGTCAAAGCAATGGTTGTAGCAAAAGTATGCCTTGCGAGGTGGGGGCTGATTTGCTTGTTGATTTTACAAATCTTGGCAATCTGTTTCAATCGAATATTATAAGTCGTCAAATCAGTTATAGGTAAAACTTTGTCGTTCAACAGACTATCGGTATATTTCTTTAAAATCCGCTGAGGAATATTCAATAATGGAATTGTTTTCTCAGCTGCCTTTCCCACAAAACGTCATTACCTCCGGAAAAAACTGATGAAACTCCTTCCGATACTCTTCATATTCAGCGGTTAAAATATGAATCGCTTGTTCGGAGTGGTTGGGCAGCGATGAATATTTTGACAAGATTCGAATAGATTCTTCAATTCCTTCAATGCTCGCATAAGCGGTAAGCCGTCGGTGAAGAACAATAAACGGAAGATATTGCCTGACGCTGTGAGGCAAATGAAACCAATGAGAGAGAAGTGTCTTGTAACAATAAACGCTAAATTTATTTAACGGAATGTCCGAATAAACGTTCCAATCTTTCGCCAAGAAATGATCATAGAAAATATCGTTTACTACGCCTGCATAGTGATGATAGACGGAATATAACCGTTTTTTACTGTGATTGAATACCGGATGTTTGTCGGCAAACTCATCAATTTTCCGGTGCAAAAAGATGCCTTGCTGGATACCTTGCGAGTAGGATTTATACTTGTTTCCCTTCACTTCATCGGCAATGAAATTACCGACCAACAGTTCCTTGTTACCCTTCCCCGAAAGATAAAGATGCGCCAAATAATTCATCACTAATCACTTAATCACTATACTGTCTTTTTTATCCGCTTTCAATTCAATCTCTTCCGGTTTTTTAGGACTGCCTTTTAAGAGTTTTCCTACCGGATTCCAATAACCCTTCAACAATCCCCAAAAATTATCATAATCTTCTCGATAAATAATACCAACCCCTTGTGTATTCGGATTTTGCTTGAAATAACTATTGTTTGATCGATTAAAACCTTTAATCCTGAATTTCCCGTTTTTGTTCAATTTATATTCCAAGTCAAAATCTATAATGTTGTTGGATACATTCGGCGAATTGGTTATGTCTTCCCTATATCCGAAATTTCCGCGGACAAACACACGGTCGTTCAAGAGTGGTGCGGAAATAGCCACATCAAACTCAGAAGAGGTGGTGGCACCGTCGGAACCCGGACGATAATTCATTTGAAAACTCAAATCATTATCAATCATCGAAATCCACGAACTGAGTTGAGACGAAAGCGTGGAAAAACCAACAGAAGAGAGGTCGCTAGAACTGTTTGAAGGCGTAGCCCGATCTGCCGTGTAGAAATGCCCCAATGCCAACAATGAAGCGACATTCCGGTTCATCGCCTCTTCCGTATTGATGACGCTGCGTACCTGACGGCGCAACTCTTCATCGGCATTCGGAAATTCCAAATCGAACTTGATGTTCGGATTGCGGATGGTTCCGGTCAAGCCCAACAGACAGTGAACCGGCGTGAGTGTAGTACGCATATTCGGATCTTCGAGGATTTCATTGGGTGAAACGTTTAGCGCATATTTTGCCCGAATGTCAAGAATCGCATCGTATGGACTGCCTGTCCATTGCACCAAGCTTCCCTGCAAAATGTCGAATTTACGCGAGATAATACTTTGAATCGTAAACATATACTCCCCCTTGTATATTTCATAGCCGCCATACATTCTAAAATCCGAATTCCTTGAATTGTAACTCAATCGTAAATTTCCCGTTCCTGTAGCGCGTATCACATCACCTTGCCTCGCATCCATAATGAGCTGTACCTGCGCGTCCGGTGTTGCATCTAAGTTAATGTTTACATTTATTTCCGAGTCTGATTTATCCTCTTGAATCGCACGAATCTTTTCCCTGCGCGCCCTTCTTTTTTCGGCAGCAGTCAAATTGTCCGTTGACTCTACAAATGTGATAAAATCGGCATTGCCCGCAGTTGACACGCTTTCTATCGGTATTGTAATTCTGGTATTCGGACGAGTGCGCAAGTCGAGGTTAAAATTGATAATTTCAGGCGTACCCGATATATTTATTTTTCCCCCTGCGTATGCTTTTCCGTAAAACATTTCATTGTCATGCTCGCGCGTATTCAAGGCAAGCAGGTTGGAAAAAGAAACATCCACGGCAAATTTGAAGTTCCGGAATCCTTCGTGCAGCACTAATCCGGACGCGATTCCGTAATTGCCTTCTGCGTCGTATACCGGTGTCTGATTTAACCGGAATGAATTGGGAGTCATAAATACTGTGTCGGAAAAGACATACGAAGTGTTCAGAAAATCAATGTCAAAAGCCATATTTTTTACTACCGGAGCGCCTTCCAAACCAATATGCCCGAATTTCCCGTAAGCTCTGACCGTTCCGCTTGCCGTTCCCGTGTTATTTTGCAAGACCGAACCTAAATAATGGCGCAAAAATTTCAAGTCAACATCTTTCATTTTCCCCTCGATAAAAAGAGAATCGTTGCCGATAAAAACGCCCCCGTGAATGTCCGATTGCGATTTTTTTCCGTTAAACTGCGTTTGTAATTCTGCATTGAAAGCAATGCACTTTTCAGTCTCCTTCCAGGCGGTATTTACCGAAAGGTCGCCCACCAAATAGCTATTTATCGACGCATCGTATATATTCAAGTTGCCTTTGAAATAAGGTTTTTTCAATAATCCGAACACCGAAATATCGCCATCGCCTACCCCATCGAATGTAATGTCTTTTTCATTTAAAATATCACTGATGTATCCCAATTGTAAGTCGCTGAACCGAACGCGAATGTCATCGTCCGATGTCAATGAATTAGAACCGTTGATTTTCAAAAATTGATTTTTATGGTTGAAATAAAAATTATCCACCTCGATTTTTTGAGGAAGAACAGTGATTTTACTTTTATGAATATTCCAAACCGTGTCATTGAGAATCACTTCGGTCGGATTAATAAAAATATCAGACGAAAGACCTTCCGAAGTCAACTCTTTCAGTACCACGAGTGTAGATAAGGCTCCACTGTAAGTATCTGCCGTAGAGTTACTAAAATTTACATCCAATTTGATTGAGTCATTTTTGATTTTTGAGTTCAACGAAAAAAAGTAAGGATTTCTGCGCCTGTTTGCCGGCAAGTGCGTTGACCGCAGCATCACTTTCACGTGGTCTCCCGGATTTTCGCACAGGAAAATAAAATCGCCCATTATCGTTTTGTTTACCCTCAATTGAGAAGCGTCTATCCGCACGCGGAACTTGTTGGTACTATCGTTGTAAAAACCGGAAAGTACCGATTCGTCTTGCAAAACAAAAGGCAATTTGATCATCTCATTGATAAACTCCATATTGTTGACTGTAAACCTGAACCGAAAATCGTTTTTCCCCTCGCGCGTCAACGCCGGTTCAGGTTTTTCCTTGATAATCGCCGGAATATACTCGTATGCAATATTATGCAGGTTATTCAAAATGGTAGTAAATTGATACTGACCGGTTAACTGTCCGTTGATATAATCCGAATAAAGAGAGATTTTTTTTGTATAATTTTCGAGCACAGTTGTCGTCAAACTTATATTGTCGATAAAAATTTCTTTTTCATTGTAAGCAAAAAGCAGGTTATCAATGGAAAACGAACCTTCCATTTCGTCCACTGTTTTTCCGACCAAGTTGGTCTCTATGCTGAAATTCAGTGAAGAATTTGGATAGTTTGTCAATAAATTCAAATTAGCTAATTGTGCATTCTGTACTTCTGCCACAAAGCGGAACAGCGGTTTCTCCCTGTGTAAATCAATATTTCCTTTGAAAATTAAATCAATGTTTTTGTCGGTCATCATCAGACTTCCATCAAATCCGTCTTCATCAAATTTCCCGTTCAGAGCTATGTTTTTGTAGCAATATTGGCGGAAAACCAACGAATCAATCGCCCCCGAAGCATTGAGCGAAAATTGATTTTTAGCCCGGCGTTCGAGGTCAACTTTTAGATTAAAGGTAGAATTGCCGAGTTGTGATTTTTTTCCGAAAGGCTTGGTCAGGTCAAGCGATTTTGCCACTACTTTTCCGTTGACTGAAAATTGCGAAAAAGTTAAATCTTTCGCTTTTACCAACACGTTGGCGCCGATTAATCCTGCATCCGAACGAATCAATCCGTCAGCCTGCATATCGGTGAGCGAACCTTTAATTTCGCCCTTGTAACTAATCACGCCGAGCGAATCGAACAAGGCGGGCAACTTGACTTCTTTTCTTGCAAATGCTTGAGAAATTGTAGTAATGTCTTTCGACGAAGCGGTTATTTCCCGAATGTTGGCGCAAACGTTCAATTGTTCCAATTGAGGCAATCCGTTAAGCGAAAAATCGCCTTGTACTTTCACATTGTTGCCATATCCCAACGCAAAATTCCGGATAAGCAGTTGGTTGACAGTTCCGTTAAAATCTCCTTCTATCGAAAGTTTTTCGTCCAACGAACGAAAAGCAGGTACAAATGCCGCCAAATCTTTCAAATGAACGTTTGACGGAGCAATTTCCAATGAGAAGAAAACATCACTCATAAAGCGGCGAAAGGCTTGTGGAGTACCATATCGAAAGGAAGCATTGTGCAACGACAAGCGACTATTAGGCATTGAAGCTATGAAATTGTGCATCTGTAAATTTCCGTTATTAGCAATCAACGTGGTGGAAAAATTACTCAGTTCCAATCCCGAAAGCTCCTTAAATCCGATGTTATGCAACTTCACATTCAGCGAATCTTCCGAAAAATGACGCACGTACAAACTCCCTTTCAACGCGGAAATTTCGACAAAATCGGGATTAAACCGCCCCATCCGGCTATTTTGCCGTTCGTTGTGAAAAGCAATGGCACAATTATCAAACGCGATTGATTCTACATCCATTGACCATTGAACGGCAGTACTGTCTTTCTCTTCTTTGAGGAAAGCATCCACGAAAAATTGAAAATTGTATTGGTTGGAATCGTTTTTGTTGATGTACACCTCCATTTCGGTCAATTGAATGGCGCGAAAAGAAACCGTCCTCTGCAAAAGCGGTAAAAGATTGATCGTCACTTTTGCCCGATTGATAAACAATAATGTATCTTGACTCTGATCTTCGATGTACACATCCTTTAACACAAAACTGTTGGGAAAATTCCATTTAATCGCATTTAAAGATACCTTTGAATCAACTTTTTCGGAAAGGTCTTTCGTGACAAAAGAGATTAGCTTTTGCTGTGAACGCTCATTATTCAGCGCCAAGTAAATCGATAGCATCAGAACAAAAATGATTGATGCTATGCAAAGCGGTATATATATGAGTTTTTTTATGTCTTTTAGATTTATTTCAATACAAAAATACGAAATAATTAACAGTTAAGGGAAAGGTGTACTGTTAATTAATTATTAATATTGTGCAAATTTCTTATCCCGATTTTTTTTGTAAATTCTGCCATAATGAACGAAAAGTACGAGTTTGTGAATAAACCGAATTTGTTAAAAATTCTTGTTATCTTTGCCGTATAAAAAATTGGTGGTGTTGTAAAAAGTATGCATTTCCTCATACATATCCAAAATTGATATAAAAGAACGCTAAATTAAACGCCTTAAAATGATTAGCCAATTTTTTAGGAAAACAACACGTTTTTCGAAAAACCCTGCGTATTCGATAACGTAATCGGCAGTTATTTCCCTCAATACCAACGGTGTTTTCTTTTCCTGTAATATGGTTGTCCGCCCAAAAAGCACTTTAATCTCATTTTGTCATTTTTTTTAATCCTACTTCAACAAATCCGGTCTCAACCTTTTCGTCCTTTCCAATGCCTGTTCGTGTTCCCACTCGTTGACTTTTCGCTCATTTCCCGAGAGAAGAATATCCGGCACTTTCCAACCTTTGTATTCTGCCGGACGGGTATATACGGGCGGAGCAAGCAGATTGTCTTGAAACGAATCGGAGAGAGCCGACTGCTCGTCGGACATTGCTCCCGGAATCAGTCTGACAATGGCATCCGTCATAATGCAAGCAGCAAGTTCGCCGCCGGTCAAGACAAAATCGCCGACGGATATTTCCCTCGTAATCAGATGTTCGCGAATACGGTGGTCAATTCCCTTGTAATGTCCGCAAAGGATTATAATGTTTTGGAGCAGCGACATTGTGTTTGCCGTTTTTTGATTAAACAGTTCGCCATCGGGCGAAGTGTAGATAATCTCATCATACGCCCGTTCCTCTTTCAATTTACTGATAATTCGATCAATCGGCTCTATTTGCAACACCATTCCGGCACTGAAACCAAAAGCGTAATCGTCCACTTTGCGATGCTTATTCAGCGTATAATCGCGAATATTGTGTATACGGATTTCCACCAACCCTTTCTCTTGTGCACGTTTGAGAATGGAGTGATTTAAAGGACTTTCCAACAATTCGGGAACAACGGAGAGTATATCTAAACGCATAAATTTATTTTTTTTGACAAAGGAAATAAAAATTACCATTCATTGAAAATAAAATCCAATTTTTGCTTGGTTTGAAATGCCGATTAATAACAATCATAGTTCAGACTATTCTTCCCTCCTCGCAATATCCCAATGTATCATCGCCTTTTCGGGTTCTCCCAACCGGGAATAAACATCGCCAAGCAACTCGTGCGTCATCCGGTGCGTTTTTTTCAGGGAAGCGGCTTTCAGTAAATCGGTCAATGCTCCGTCAAAATTGTTTATCTCTATTCGGTTTTTCCCTCGATTATATACGGCTTTAAACAGGTTCGGACTTAACTCTACGGCACTTTGAAAGCATTTTTCGGCTTCGTCGTATTCTGCTATATCATGCAGCGTCACACCTTTGCGAACCAGCGCATCTACGTTTTTCGGGTTTAACAGCAATGCCTTTTCAAAATTAGCCAATGCGGCACGGGTGTCTTTCAGTTTGGTGATACATTCATTTCCCATTAAGTAGAACTCGTGGGAAAGTTCGCGGTATTTTTCGTTTTGATTATTCAGTCGTTCCCGCAATTTTTTATTTTCTTCTTCCAATCGGGAGATAACGCCCAACTCACGGCGTATAAACCTTTTTACCAACGGTTTTTCTATGTCGTAACGGGCGCGTATTGCCTGAAAGAAAGCGTCCAACGTCTTTTCAAAATTACGATTTTTGAATTGGCGAAGGGTTTCTGCATACAATATATCCGCCTGCGCGTGTTTCATCGCCTTTTCTACCAATATCTGATTATTATATTGTTTGGAAAAATCGACAATCTCCTTTTTTACAAAAACGTCGGACTGATTAATAGGACGTTTCAACACCATTCCGTCGAGCGAACGGCAACGGCTCAGCGCCACGTAGGTCTGTCCGCCGGCAAAAACGCCTCCGCTCAAATCGACCACTACCCTATCAAACGTCAATCCTTGACTTTTGTGTATCGTAATCGCCCACGCCAGCCGAACCGGATATTGGATAAAAGAACCCAGTACCTCCTCCTCTATCTTTTTCTCCTTTTCGTTGTAGGTGTAACGGATATTGTTCCAGACTTCACGTTCGAGCAAATGTTCGGAACCGTCTTCCAACAGCACGATAATCTGATTATCTTCGGTTATTTCGGAAATAATGCCGATAGTTCCGTTGCACCAGCGTTTATCCGAATCGTTTTTCAAGAATATGATTTGGGCGTTTTCTTTCAGTTCCAATTCTTTTTGCGTAGGCAGTCCCGATTCGGGAAATTCGCCTTGAATCACGCCTTGGAATAGAAAACTTTCGCCGGGCAGCTCCTTCAACCTGCTTTCGTTTATATGGTCAACCACATCTTTTTTGGTAGCGACCGTGATGATAAAATCTTTCGTATCGGGCGTATATTCCGGGAAACAGCGATTGTTAATGACTGTCAAGTCAGTGCGAGAAATTTGGTTGACACGAATGTTGTCCAACAAGCGGATAAACGACTCATCAGTCTGTCTGTAAACCTTCTGTAACTCAATCGTCACAAGGGAAATTTGATTGAAAACATTGGCGGAAAAGAAATAAGCATTGGGATAAAAACGCGATAAAATCAACTTTTGGTCGGAAGAAACCACCGGTTCCAATTGATACATATCGCCCACAAAAAGCAACTGCTTTCCGCCAAATGGAACACGCATATTCCGGGAATAGACACGCAGCACTTTGTCGATGAAATCAATCATATCCGCCCGCACCATCGAAATCTCGTCAACAATAATGAGTTCCGCTTTTTGAATCAGCTTTACACGATTTTTGGTGTATTTCAGAAATTCAAAAATGCGGTTGTTTTGTAGACTCAAATCGGGATCATCCGGCATAACCGGACGTAGCGGCATCTTAAAAAAAGAATGAATAGTTGCCCCACCTGCATTAATAGCCGCTACGCCGGTCGGTGCCAAGACGACGTATTTTTTCTTCGTATTTTCGCAAATATATTTCAGAAAAGTAGATTTTCCCGTTCCAGCCTTTCCCGTGAGAAACACAGATTGGTTGGTACATTGAATCATCTGCAATGCTTGTTGAAACTCTGCATTATCGGTATCAATATGGGAAAGGGAGGTTTTCAAAAATATCTTATTGTTTGGTTTATATAGTTAAAATTATCAATTGAACTTTATTGATTTTATTGATTGCATCAATATATCTTCTTGTTCTTTATCTGCAAATGAGATGGAAAAGCAAAGAGCAAAATCATTTAAGATTATAACATAACATTTTTGAATACTTCCTGCGACAGTTTCCCTTAGGTAAAATTCAATCCCATTAATCGTTTCTCTATCAAATACGACGTAATCATAAAATTCAGCCTTCGGTATTACCGTTTGACTATTTGGAATAGCCTCTAATTCTGTTTTAAGTTTAGGTACCGCTTTTAGATTTATCGCTGCAATTTCCAAACACGGATTAAATGTGTTATTCTCAGGAATAAATTCAGATAGAAAAACAGTCAATAAATAGGTCGTATTTTTATTTAACACATTCATTTCCTTATTATCATCGACAAAAACGGTTTTATTAATTTCATCCATTAGTTCTTTGGAAAGAACCCAACCATTTGGTATATTCATACTAAAATTAAAAAAAGCATTTGAATATACATCATCTTTTACCTCACCGTAATCAATTTTTTTACCGAAATATGAACAGTTAGCTAAAAATAAAGACAATAAGAATAATATTGCTATATGTGATTTAATTTTCATTGTCCAATCATTCAGACAACCTTATTCTTCGGCGTAGTCACTACAAATTCCTTTAAATAAAACGGCTCAAAATAGGCTACATCTTGAAATTCTTTGTTGAGGAACGCTTTTTCCGCCAATTCAACCATATCTTTTGCCAAAGGATGAATATTGTTAATAAATTCAATATTCGGATGCGTCAAAACTTTTTTACATTTTTCTGCCCCGTTCCCAAAACAAAGAATTTTCCGCTCTTTCAGTATCTCCGAATAGGAATTTTCGTCTATAATTTCAGCCTGAATGTCGCGTACAAGGTGCAGGGTTTTATCGTAAAAAGAGGTATATACCTCCATTCTTCGAGCATCAATCATCGGACAAAGCCACGTATTATCGTCCACACCGATGTTTTTTACTACGTGGTTAGCCATTACTTGCAGCGTATTGACCGACAAAAGCGGTAAATCCAACCCGTAAGCAAGCCCTTTGGCGGTGGAAACTCCAATTCGCAAACCGGTATATGATCCCGGTCCGCAACTTACTACCACTCCGTCTAATGAAATTCCGGACTCGCGTGCAAAATTCAACAATTCTTCTACATACTTTCCGAGCAGTACGGAATGAGATTGTCCTTCGTAGTTTTCCTTGTTCCAAAGAATTTCACTATCTCTTGAAAGTGCCACGGAACAAACGTTTGTTGATGTTTCGATATGAATTAAAGTCATTTTTAGTTATATGTTGAAAATTTTATAAATATTCCAATTGTTTCAATGTAATGAGATTTTTATACTTTACCATATATAATTTAACCCTTCATTTTTATAAAAATTCATTTTATCGTCTTTGCTTAGCAGTATGTAATTATGCTTGATACACTGATATTTTTTCATACCATTCCAAGTTCTTCCGGTGTCATACTCCAATCATCGTGAAAAACCACTTTGGCTTTTCCGTTTAAAAAACCTATTTTTCGTTTCTTCGGTATTTCTTGCGAATAAACAGGAGCACAATCTTTTAGAAAAGTCCATATATTTTTTATTATATTTTCATCGGTCGTAGTAAGAATTGCTCTCGCTAAATCAATCTTTTGTATCTCTAATTCAATAATACTCATAATTCATTTTTTTAGAGTTTACTCTGTCGTAAAGATAATATTTTTTCAAAATAACCGAAATAAAAAGCTCAATTATTTTAAAATCAATGTTTTATTTTTCTGTTTCTTGTTTTTATTTTTTACATTATGCTTGTATATGCAAATGTAGCTCATTTTTTATACATTGCAATAAAACAGGTTGAGAATATTCTTCTTGTATTCGCATTATTTACATCAATAATAGCTAAAACAAGAAATTAAAAATTAATTTTGCAAATGAAATTTTAAAATAAAAAAAGATGGTACTATCAATGACCGGTTTCGGTAAAACAACGTGCGAATTGGAGAACAAAAAAATTACGATAGAAATACGTTCTTTGAACAGTAAACAGTTGGATTTATTTGCGCGTATTCCTAATGTATACAAAGAAAAAGAGATAGAACTCCGCAACTTGGTTTCGCAAAAATTGGAAAGGGGAAAAATCGAATTTGGTATTTATGTGGAAAGTTTGGGAAAAGAGACCACTTCGCAACTGAATATTCCTGTCATTGAAGGCTATTACAAACAGATTGTAGAGGTATCGCAACAGTTACAAATGCCGCTGCCTTCCGATTGGTTTGCCACGCTGTTGCGCCTGCCCGATGCGATGAAAAACGAAATGCAGGAGTTAGACGAGGATGAGTGGAACAAAATTCAATCCGCCTTTGCAAGTGCTGTTGACCAACTTATTGCGTTCAGAAAACAGGAAGGAGCCTCACTTCAGAAAGTTTTTAAAACAAAATTATCCAACATCAGAACGTTTTTGACAGAAGTCGAACCATACGAAAAAGACCGCATCGAAAAAGTGAGAAACAAAATCCAAGAAAATCTATCCAGCTTGAAAGAGATTGATTTTGACAAAAACCGCTTTGAACAGGAGCTAATTTATTACATCGAAAAATTGGATATAAACGAGGAAAAACACCGGTTATCACATCACCTTTCTTATTTTGAAGAGACAATGGCAGAAAACTCTCCGGGTAAAAAACTCGGTTTCATCACCCAAGAAATCGGACGCGAAATCAACACGCTCGGCTCCAAATCCAACAATTCGGAAATGCAAAAAATTGTGGTTAAGATGAAAGATGAGTTGGAACAGATTAAGGAACAAATACTAAATGTACTCTAAGGAAATGAAGGTAATCATATTTTCAGCCCCATCAGGCTCCGGTAAATCGACCATTGCCAATTATTTATTGTCGGCGATGGATTGCATCGAATTTTCAATTTCGGCTACCAGTCGAGCTCCACGCGGAAGCGAACAACACGGCAAGGAATACTATTTCCTCACTCCCGATGAATTTCGTCAAAAAATAGCCAATGATGAATTTTTGGAATGGGAAGAGGTATATAAAGACAAATTTTACGGAACGTTGAAAAGCGAAGTGGAACGTATCTCCCAAAAAGGAAAAGTTGCCCTCCTTGATGTCGATGTGGTAGGCGGATTGAACATTAAAAAATTCTACGGCAAACGTGCTTTATCCGTATTTATCCAACCGCCAAGTATCGAAGAACTTAAAAAACGACTGAATGCCCGCGCCACAGACTCGCCGGAAACCATTCAAGCACGCATCGAAAAGGCTGAATTTGAAATGAGTTTTGCACCTCAATTTGATAAAATCATCATAAACGACAACCTCGAAAAGGCTCAAAAAGAGACGGTTGAGGTGATTTGTGAGTTTCTGTCTTGAATTTATCTTGAACCATGATTTTCACAAGATTTACAAGATTATCATCATCAATCAAGATAACAGATAAAACCTGTTAAGTTTTTGAAACTTAACAGGTTTATTTTTAATTATCGACCCTCCCCTCTTTATACTCATACAAAAACACCTTTATCGCCCCAATGCTTATCTGCGATTCAATCAACACCGGAATTCGGCGCAGGTCATCCGTGACCCAAACGAAAACGGGTTTATTGGCGGCAAAAATCGTTCCGGGAGCAACTGTTGCCGAGCATTTCAGGCAATCAAATTCCACTCCTTCGCGGTTTTTTATCCGCTCTTTTTGCAATACTTTTCCGTAAATCGTGTGAGTTGAGTCGTTAAAATTGATGTAATACGGAATTTGTTCTCCCATCGGGATATGCTTAAAATCGGTATTACGGGCAATATAAACGGCATTAATTATATCCCAAGAGCAAGGAGTACGCCGGTAGGTGGTGTCTCTCCCTTTGGGATATTGGTTGTTTACCAAACGTTTATGAATAGAATCTCCCTTGTATATATATTCTACGTAATCCCAATTTTTGTTTTCAACCGTACGGGCTTTTAGTGAGACCGGCTGCATTTGTTTAGTCATTTCCGCCTTGTGGGTGGTCTGCAACTTGTAAAGCCAATCCAACCCCGGTAGGTTTTGTGCTGTAACGGTAAACAGGTAATTATCACCACTTTTTCCGACACTAAAAGTGGCTTCCCCTCCCTTAACCCATAGTCTTCCTAAATTGTAGTATGCGTGATACTTCAACTCCTCTCCTACTCCAAATGCCTGATTTTTATTTACACATTGGGAAAAAGAGGAAACGTTACATAATATAACTCCGATAGTTATTAAAATGTATTTTTTCATAACTCCAAAGAAATTTAATGCATTTCTGATATTTGTATTAGGTATTATCACGGATAATCATTTTATTTTTTAATTCTTTCGTATCCAAATTTTTCATTCCAAACAATCCAAATCAAAAATATGATTCCGTAAAAAGCATATTTAAAAATGTAGTCGTGGAACAAACTCAACTGCGACGGATATTGATAAGCAATGAGAGCCAACATCAAAATGCGGATAATATTTATGCCGTGACAAACCAATATTCCGAGCGGAATGAACCACAACTTATGTTTCCAACTTCCGTAGCTAAACAGCATAATGACCGTAAAAATAAACATTTGCTTTACACCCGAACAGCCCCACACAATGCGTATGACTTTGCCCGTATCAAACCGGAATATGAAATTATGCTCCGTAACATTCATTCCCAATATTTTATGCAGAATGAAATAGACCGAATCGGAAACCTGCTGCGTGACAATATGGAAAAAACCGGAAATATCCGCAAAATTCCACAAAAGCACCTCGCCCACACTATGTTCATCTTCCGTTATCGAAATTTTCCAAATAATGTTGGCAATAAACATTGCCAATAGGAAACGAATAATCCCTCTATAAGGTTCTATGATTTTTTTGATTTGTTCTAATTTCTCCATAAATGATTATCTCCATTCTTGAAATTTTTTAATCCCTCTAATATAAAAATTCAGAATAACGCTCTGATGCAAAACCTCTGCAATATTCTTATTGACAGTTTGTTTTATATTTTCCTGCCTGACATCCCGATACATTGGCTTCATCTGCCGAAACGCTTTTCTTGCGGAAAAAACCGCTTTAAAATTCGGCACATCTCCTTTCAGCAAAAACATAAATGCCGCCGCATAATCTAAAAAGAAACGCGCAAAAAGCACTTTTCTTACTTTTTGGGGCAATTCGTTTTTATAAATCATTAAGAGGTTGTTTCTGAAATTCAGAAAAGTCTTACGCGGATTTTCCGCATTCAACGTGCCTCCTCCCAAGTGATAAACTACGCTTTGTGGGATGCAAACAATCCGTTTCCCTCTACTTCTCAATCGCCAACAAAAATCAACCTCTTCCATGTGAGCGAAAAAATCTTTGTCCAATCCGCCGTTCTTCTTAAACTCTTCAGCCCGCACAAAAAAAGCGGCGCCCGCAGCCCAAAACAAATCGGTCGTTGTATCGTATTGCCCGGTGTCCTTTTCGGTTACATTCAAAATTCGTCCGCGGCAAAAAGGATAGCCGAACATATCTATAAACCCGCCGCAAGCTCCTGCGTGTTCAAAATATTCCTTGTTTGTATAAGCGCGTATTTTCGGTTGGCAAGCCGCCACTTCCGGATATTCATCCAAGTAATTGATAACCGGCTCCAACCATCCCTCCGTAACTTCGACATCGGAATTTAACAGCACAAAATACGCTGAATCCAACTCTGCCAAAGCGCGGTTATATCCTTCTGCAAATCCGTAATTTTCATTTAAAATAATTTGGCGAACCTCCGGATAGTTTGCGTTTAGGAAAGCTATGGAATCGTCCGTAGAAGCATTATCGGCAACCACAACCTCTACTCCGTCTATAGCGGAATATCGACAAACAGAAGGCAAAAATTGCTCCAACATTTGCCTGCCATTCCAATTTAGTATAACTACCGATAATTTTGCCATATTCGTCCTAAAAATTAATCACATTCATATAATTTTATGGGCAAATATCTCTGATAATTTAAGAAGTCGTTATCTTCCGAAAATATTTTCCAATCATTTTTTATCGCAACAGCACATATCAAAAAATCAGTATGTGAACCTTGTATTCCATTTTTCCTGCAAATATTGGCATATTCGGCTGCCCGTTCATAATCATCTGTTCGAACAACATAATCAGTGAATATACTCATCTTGTCTCTCAAATTTTCAAAAACAGTTCGATTTGAAATTCCGGACAATAATTCTTGCCTAATAGCGCCAATAATCGCTATTCGATAATCCATTATTAAGATTCCAAGTTCTTCTATAATTTGAGTTTCTCTTTCATTCGGCTTACTTCTTCGTAAAGCCGCAGACCAAACAGAGGTATCTACTAAGATTTTATTCATTTTCGGTTACGCAATTTTTTATAGTCATAATCGGTATCATAATCAACCGTATGAAACATATTAATTAATTCTTCCGACTTTCTTTTTTTTACAAACTCTGCCAAAGCGACATTTACCGTTTCTCTGTGTGTTTTTAATCCACCAATAAGAAAAGCGGCTTCCAATAATTGATTATCTACAGTCAAACGTGTTACCATATTATTTCACTTATGTATGCAAATGTATGAAAAATATTATATAAATCATAAAAATATTATCTTTCAGATACTTAAAGATCTTTTACCAACTTATTCTTACTTACCCGACTGATTGTTTCCCTTATCCGGGAAGTATACTCCCATATCTCTTTAAAATCTTCCCTGTGTTCCAAATTAAAATTTTCCGAACCGTTTGTATCTATTTTGTTGAAAAAATGGGCGATCGTAATCTTATTTATATCGAAAGCAGGCACATAAGACGGTTCTTTTTCCGAACTAAAAGTTTCTATGATGATTCCGGTTTGGAGTAACCGGTCGATGACTACCGAAACCAACCGTATCGGGAGTTTATATTGTATCGACAATTTCTCCACCGAAAGCGGATCTTCTCCGTTTTCAAATCGCTTAATGATTATTCGGGCTAAGGCAAGTAGGGCAAATTGGTAGTAACGCGGACTGATGTTTTTTACTTCCGATTCATATTCAAAATTTCGGACGCTCTGTCCGGCATAAGAGAGTTCAGCTCCAAACAGAACAATCGACCACGTAATCTGAATGAACAACAACAACAACGGAATGGCTGCCAAACTACCATATATGGCATTGTAGCTTGTCATCCATTTTTGCCCCCAAATGTACAGCATCTGAAACAACATAAAAGCCGTTCCCGTAGCCAATCCGGCAATGGCGGCTTTGCTGAATCTCACTTTTGTATTCGGAACAACTACATAGATCAGCGTAAAAATAATCCAAGCAACAATATAAGGCAACAGGACAAGCAATACCTGCAAAGCCGGACTGACAATATACGAATGGTCCAAATAAGAGATAATGTGATTAAAATAAAAAGTGATACCTGCGGATATGGTAATCATAAACGGAATGAGCAACAACAGAGAAAAAAAATCGGTAAACTTACGGAAAAACGACCTGTTTTTCTTTACCCGCCATATTTCATTGAACGAATTTTCGATTTGAGTAAACACGTTCAAGATAGACCACAACAAGAAAATAATACCGATTCCGACAAAAATACCTCCTTTGGCGTGCGTCAGATACGATTCAGCTAATTCAAACACATATTGTATGCTTTCCGCTTGTGCCGGATATTGATAGGCGAGAAAACCAACAATGTCTTTTTCAAATCCGAAGCCGCGCGCCACTCCAAACACAAACGCGACTATCGGAATCAGCGCAAATACGGAATAATAGGTAAGAGCAGAGGCTTTTACCTGCATTTTCCCTTCAAAAAAATCCCTAATAGTCAACACAATCGTCTTTATCGTCAGGTAAAGCACTCCTTTTTTTCCGATTTCTTCATGTGAGGATATGCGCCAAATATCCACCGTAGCGAACTTGATAAAATCAACAATTTGAGGAACAATTTTTTTCATTTTTTTCAGTAAACGAATTGATGAGTAAACAAGTAAACGAGTGGGCAAGTAAACAAGAAAAGGGTAAATTCTCGTTTTACTCGTTTACTTGTCCTCTCGTTTACTAATAAAAAAAGCAGCAGGCGTATAAGCCGGGTTCTGTACCGGACGAATCCGGTGTTTGTCATTAATCTGGGACGAATGTCGCCACCCGCCTCAAGCGATCTACCCCCCGGCATCGGACGAGCAGTCCTACGTGCACCGGTATACATGATCTTACAACCCATGAGATGTACGGCTTCCAATATCACTATCGGAACGGTAGGCTCTTACCCTACCTTTTCACCCTTACAGCCCCCTTCCATTTTTTCTCCACAAGAGAGAAAGGAATTTCCCCCTTGTGGGGGGATTAAGGGGGCTTGCGGTTATTTTCTGTTACATTTCCTTTGCTCTCGCAAGCAACTTCCCGTTAGGAAGCATGGCGCTCTGTGTTGCCCGGACTTTCCTCCGACTTTTCAGTCGGCGACAAACCCGCCTGCTACAACCTTGCAAAGATAGTGTTTTGATTTTATAACGCTCCCATTAATTTAAACATTTTAAATCATACTTGTTGTACATTTTTTGTACCCAGATTAGTCTGGACTCAAGGTGGTTATAAGCGAACGAATACTAAAACACTACTTTTATATCCAATTATCCTCAATGGAATATCAATAGCTCAGAAAAAGTAAATTTACTCATTACCCTAAATAGAGACCGTTGGAGTGTGTAATAACGAATATTTTATGTATATTTGCCGCAGAATTTTGGTGGTGTTTTTTTCATCCGGAAAAAACACTGAAAAGGGAATCAGGTGTAAATCCTGAACAGACCCGCTGCTGTAAGCTCAATTTAAGTGAACGGAACAACACTTTTGCCACTGAGAAATCGGGAAGGCGTTTCGTCAAAAGAGTAAGTCAGAAGACCTGCCAAAATAAATTATCAAAAAGCTTTCGAGGGATAGAGCTTGAGACGAACAAGGCAGGTTGGGCGACACGGATTTTCCACCAATCTTACAAGTTTATCACAAAATTTATTGTTTTTTCGGAAGCTGTTTAATTATTAAATTTAAACGGCTTTTTATGTTTTATGTAAGAGCATTTTGTGTGGGCGTTGGACTTGCGTTAGCAGTTAGTAGCTTTGCACAGAGCAAGTTGGATTCGGTACAAGTATTGGAAGTGTTTGAGGTGGTTGCTAACCGCCATAAACAGATTATTCCGGCTCAACAACTGTCGGGCGAAAAGTTGGCAGCATTGAGCAGTTTTTCCGTTGCCGACGCTGTTCGCTATTTTTCGGGCGTGCAAATCAAAGATTACGGCGGTGTGGGCGGACTGAAAACAGTCGATATTCGCAGTATGGGTAGTAATCATTTGGGTGTTTTCTACGATGGTATTGAAATCGGAAACGCACAAAACGGCACAGTAGATTTAGGCAGATTTTCATTGGATTTTATTGAAGAAATCAGCCTTTACAACGGTCAAAAAAGCGAAATTTTTCAGTCTGCCAAAGATTTTGGCTCAGCAGGAACTATTTATCTACGCACCCGCCGCCCAAAATTTACGGAAAACAAGAAAACCAACATTATTTCTTATTTCCGCACAGGTTCTTTCGACCTTGTTAACCCCTCTGTTCTTTGGGAACAAAAAATCAGCAAAAATATCTCTTCGAGCCTCAACGCCGAATATGTTCAGGCTTCGGGAAAATACAAATTTCGCTATACACAATACAATAAGGACGGCAGTATTGCCAACGATACGACCGCTATCAGACAAAACGGAGATATTCATTCCCTGCGTCTTGAAGGCGGTTTCAATGGCTATCTCGAACAGGGAAGTTGGAATATCAAAGGTTATTTTTACGATTCGGAAAAAGGACTTCCGGGTGCGATCGTCAATAATGTGTGGAAAAACTCACAGCGACAATGGGATAGAAATGCCTTTGTACAAAGCAATTTTCAAAAACGACTATCCAAAAATTATAATTTTTTGGTAAACACAAAATATTCAAATGATTATATGCGATACCAAAATCCCGATACCACCTTAATGCTCATTGACAACAAATTTTGGCAACAGGAAATTTACATTTCTACTGCCAACAGATATTCTATTCTTCCCTCTTGGGACATTAACTTATCCGTTGATTATATTTGGAATACGCTTGATGCCAACTTGGCTAATTCTGTTAATCCCTCTCGAAATAGTTTGCTCACAGCATTTGCAACGGCTTTTGAATGGAAAAGGTTTAAGTCACAGGCAAGCATTTTGGGAACATTTGTTTTTGACGATGTCAAAAAAGGAAATATCGAAAAAACGGCTGAAAAAGCGGAATATACGCCTGCTATTTTTATGTCGTATCAGCCGTTTAAGGCGCGATTAACTGAGCCCCTGCGGATACGCGCGTTCTACAAACGCATTTTCCGAATGCCGACTTTCAATGATTTATACTATACCGATATTGGCAGTCCGAAACTTCGACCCGAATACACCACACAATATAATTTGGGGGTTCAATATGACAAAAACTTGAAAAAAGGAGTTATCAACTATTTTAATATTAGCGCCGATGCTTATTACAATGAAGTGATTGACAAAATTGTTGCCATACCGAAAGGAGGCAGCGCCGGCGGTAGTTTGTATCGTTGGATGATGATGAATTTAGGCTATGTCGAAATTCGCGGCGTAGATGTTGCAACACAAATCGGTTGGAAATTGCCTGCCAATGTTCAGCTGAATACCAACCTGAATTACACATTCCAAAAGGCGCAGGATTTTACCGATCCGACAAGTAAATGGTATGGCGGACAAATTGCCTACGTTCCTTGGCACAGCGGTTCGGCGATTGCCGGCGTGCTTTGGAAAACGTGGGATTTGAATTATAGTTTTATTTATGTCGGTGAACGGTATGAAAATTCGGCAAATATTCGTGCCAATTATGTGCAGCCTTGGTACACACACGATTTGACAATGGGTAAATTATTCAGGTTCCGTAGGGGCGTATGGCATACGTCCACATTAAAAGAGGGACATACGTCCACATTACAAGAAGGGCGTATGCCATACGTCCCAACAATGAAAATTTCGGCAGAAATCAACAATCTACTCAATCAATATTACGATGTAATAAAAAATTACCCGATGCCGGGACGGAATTATAAAATTATTTTAAAATTAGAGATATGAAACATTTAATTTATGCAAGTTTAATTTCGCTGTGCCTGTTCACGGCTTGTCGCAAGGACGAGGTAGTTCTTCCACCCGATGTTATTCCCGTTGCACCACCTGATAGTTCGGCTGTGGAAATGCTCGGTTTTTACCTGCTCAATGAAGGAAATATGGGCACCAACAAATCCACGCTTGATTATTTCAACTTCGCCACCGGCGAGTATCACTGTTACATTTATGGCGATGCCAACCCTTCTGTTCCCAAAGAGTTGGGCGATGTGGGTAATGATTTGGCAATTTACGGTTCAAAACTTTACGCCGTATTTAGCTGTTCAAACAAGGTGGAAGTGATGGATAAATTTACCGCCCGCCGTTTGGGGCAGGTCAACATTCCTAACTGCCGGAACATTAAATTTCATGGAGGCTACGCTTATGTAACCTCTTACGCGGGTCCGGTAGAAATCAATCCCAATTACGAGCAACGAGGTTTTGTGGCGAAAGTTGATACGGCTACTTTTCAAGTTGTAGCCCGCTGTTTGGTTGGTTTTCAGCCCGATGGGTTGGAAATTGTCGGCAGTAAAATCTATGTCGCCAACTCGGGCGGATATATGTCGCCGAACTACGAAAGTACGGTTTCGGTAATTGACATTCAAAGTTTTACGGAAATTAAACGGATTGAAGTTGCCGTTAACTTGAACCGTTTGCAAATAGACAAGCACGGCACATTGTGGGTAGGTTCACGCGGCAATCACAACGATATACCTTCTCGCTTGTATTGGATTGATACACACACGGATACTTACGGAGGGATGCTTGATGTCGCCATTTCAAAAATGACTCTTGACGGTGATTCTCTCTATCTATACAGTTCCGATTTTAACTACAATACTTCTGATTGGACAGTTACTTTCGGCATTGTCGATGTAACCACCAAGCAGCTCGTTACCCGCAATTTTCTTGCCAATGGTGCGGAAAGGGAAATCACAATGCCTTATGGAATTATGGTAAATCCCAAAAACAAAGATATTTACCTGACCGATGCGGCAAATCACGTACATCCGGGTGCGCTGTTTTGCTTTGACCGGCACGGAAATAAAAAGAAAGAGTGGAAGGTGAATCCGATACCAACGGGCGATATTCCGGCACATTTTGCCATACTATATAAATAAACAACATCATTTTCGCATGAAAAAGAAAGCCATTTTTAATTGGAGCGGAGGAAAAGACTCGGCGCTTGCTCTTTACAAAGTCTTACTGTCAGACGAGTACGAGGTAATCTCCCTATTGACGACGGTCAACAGTAAGCATCAACGTTCATCTATGCACGCCATTCCCATAGCATTGCTGCAAGAGCAAGCCAACAGTATCGGTATTCCTATCCACCTGATAGAATACGATCCGGAGAAAGAGATGAACGGGTATGAAAATTGTATGCGTCAAGCCGTCGAACATTTCAAAAAACAAGGAGTACATCACTTTATATTCGGCGATATATTTTTGCACGACGTCCGTTCATACCGTGAAACGCAGCTGAATCCTTACGGCATAGAGGTCGTAGAACCTTTGTGGAATATGAAAACAACCGAAGTGATGCAGGAATTTTTACAATCGGGATTGAAAACGATTGTCGTTACCACAACGGCAAACCTGTTGGATGAAAAATACATCGGACGAATTATTGACCAATCGTTCGTGGACGATTTACCTGACGGGGTTGATATAACAGGAGAAAACGGCGAATACCATACCTTTTGTTTTGATGGTCCGATGTTTAAACACCCTGTCCGCTACACACTTGGCACGCCTTTCAGCACCTCGCATACCTTCAATATAGACGACGGATCGCAGCAGACATTTCACTACTGGTATGCCAATCTAAACATCTAAATAATAATCAATTATGCAAACAAATAACGAATACACACTTACTCATTTTTCCGCCAAAACCGGTGTAAAAGAGTTAATACAAAGCTACCGCGACACGGAAAAATTTATTGCTTACTGCGAAAAATGCAACAGGTACAAGGCTTGTTGGGCGTGTCCGCCATTCGACTTTAACACCGATGAGTATCTGACAGTTTACCCGGTTGCTCACATCATCGGCACAAAAATTACATTGAGCAAAGAAATTATCAACGCATATCAAGGTAAGGAAAAGTGCACACAAATATCTTACAAGATTATCCAAAAAGTACGTGAGGATTTGGACAAAAAACTACTAAACTTGGAACAACAACACCCTGAAAGCAAAGCTTTTTTTGCAGGAACTTGCCACATTTGCCCTATCGGGAGTTGCAAGAAAATTATCGGTTATCCGTGTATTTCGCCCGAAAAAATACGTCCGTCGCTCGAAGCCCTTGGATTTGATGTCAGCAAAATCTCTGCCGAAGTGCTGAATATTGAGATGCAATGGAGCCATAACGGCATTCTTCCCGAATATTTTACGTTAGTCAGCGGATTTCTTACAAAAGAGGAAATTACATCTATTATTTAACCATAAGCATTAAAAAAATGAGAAAAAATATATTAAAAATCGGAATGGCTATTACACTGTTAATAAGCATATTTGGAAACATATTAGCGCAAACGACCTTTTCAATTACCGTTCCCGAAGGCGCAAGCGTGTATGTAGGCGCACCGGAGTATTCAGGTTACAATTACAAACCGTTTACCGAAAAAGCCGCGATTTCTACCTCCACAAACGGAGGTAAAACAACCTACAACTACAACGTGAGCGGTAAACACAATTACCGTGTGAGCCAAAAGGGTATGCTCACGCAGGCAGGCGTATTTACACCAAGCGGTTCATCTACAAGTTTGGAAATCAAGAGCGAACAACTTTCTTCGTACAGTCCCAGAGAAACCGACCGCGACGTAAACAATAACAACGGATACAATGTGGCGAATATTTTCTTGAATATCAACGAAAAAGGACATTTGAAACTTTCATCCGGAGATACTTATCAATTGGTAAATCTTCGTACTTGGACAATGGTTGACAATACGGTTACGAACTATTTCCTTGAGCCTGATTATCATTACACCGTAATCAATGAAAACGGTGAAGTCGATAACAGCGTTGTTACCGTTGATGGCAAAGGATTGATAAAAGCAGTCGGTAAAGGAACTGCCATTGTGCTTGTAACCTACGACGCTATCAACCTGCATTCTGCCGCCGGAGGTCCTTTCTTTGGGGCATTGTGGAGTGAAAACACGGGTGTTTTTGTGGTTTCAGTCGACGCGCCAGTTTCGAGTATTACTTCGGGAATGCTTATCAACGAAACCAAAAACACCAACTCAAGTCACAAAATGGTGACAACAGCGGTTGATACCGAGTTGGATGTATTCTATTATTTGAAAAAAAACGGCGGATTTGATTTTTCATTCACACCATCGAATGTGGTTTCCGTAGAATTGGCTCAACCCGAAATTATTGAAAACACATTGAATTTCAGCGGTTTTTCTACCGAAAATGTAACAAAAAATGCCGACGAAAGCTACACCGTTCGCTTAATCAACGGCAGAAATATCGTAAAAATGACCTCGGCAAGCGGAGCAGTGGAATATCAAGTTTTAACTGCCAAAACCGTCACCTACACCGTGAGCAATCTTACCAATCCCGCCGGAAAAATTAATCCGGGCGATGAGGTGTCGGTCAAATTCACCACCTTTTTCCACCCTTGCGGAAAACTGCCGGGAATCTACAATATGTCGGCAGGCATACAGTATAACGATGTTGAAGCCAACGTTGCAGCTGTTGGAGGAGTTGCTCAACACACTTTTGCAAGTAAAGCGCAGGAATATAAAATCACCATCCCGTTGGAATTTACAGGTAATGAATTTTTGCTTACCAACGGCGTAATAAAAGCAAACGGCTATGGAAGTCCTTACGGCTCGCACCGTAATATTACGCTTGAAAATGGTATTGGCGAAGGATTAAATGCTTCGCTTCGTACTGCATATTTCGGTGCATTGCCGAATATTTCTATTCCGCTGAATGCAACAAACAACAGTATTGAACAGATTGATGCAAGCACAATAAGCGTTTATCCGAATCCGTTTACCGACTACATTATTGTAAATACAATAGCGGGAGGAACGGCGGCTATTTATAATTTATCAGGCAATGTAATATTGAGTGTAAATCTTAAAAACGGAAGCAATCGCATTGAAACTTCTGCGTGGGAGAAAGGCGTTTATGTGTTGAAAATGGGTGAAAAGACGGTGAAGGTCGTGAAGTAAATGCCCACCGCCGCTCATCGCTGCCGCACGATTTTATCGTGTGGCATTCCTCTTCAGCAATCCATATTTTTTCTTTTCAAGTTTAAAAATCGCTAACAGCATTCAAATATATGTCAATTTATACTTTCCAAATACCGAACATAATCGCAAAAATTAACAGAAAACCTAAAATTATGCCAATTATCGAGCAAATTTTTCCGATTTGGGCAATGATATACGATTTTCGAGCGTATTTTTCGGGTGTTTCCCTGTATTGTTTTATGGTTAAGGCACTTGACGCTACGCCAATAATGCCCAATATCCCACCCAGTATAATAAAAAAGCTCAACACGATAGATGCAATGCCAAATCCGAGCGCTATTTTGGGGTGGAAAAACGGCTTTTCTTCTTCGTCCGGCGGCGTTTCAACGACAGGTTTCGGTCGATAGAACAAAGCATACACGGCCACAAGCGAAAGCGACGCATAATACAGTACGCCGAAACACATTGCGATATGCGGCGTGTCGGTAAATGAGCCTCCGTGAATTACCATGTCGTGATAGTCCGACGATTGTAGAAAACTTTCGGTTAGTCCAAATTCAGGTATCAAAAATGAATATATGCCAACGAACATAATCAGCAAAAAATAAATAACGGCATAGAGCGCCGAAAAACCGATTCGTTTTTCTTTTGCGGTTTCGTCGCTCGTCATAATGCCCGACAGCATTCTGTTCAATACCACGCCTGCGTAAAGAAACAGAATGCGGTTGTCGGTAACAAACAGGTTGAATACAAGCGCAAATAAACCGTAGAAAATAATCGCACCCAGCCACGCTTTCCATGAACGCCCAAGAAAACTCATAAATACGCCCGAATGTACCATAATAAATTCAAAAGCCATTAAAGTAGCAAGGTTGTAAATCAGTTCGACATCATTCGCTTGCGGATAAAGCCACAACGACAAAATAAGGTACGCCATATAACAAGTTAATGCTATGTCGATGAGCGAAAAAATGGAAATTTTGATGTTTTTCATTTTAGGTTGTATTTTTCTTTCAGCATATTTTTCGTTGAATCGTCTAATGAGTTCAGGTACTTTTTCCAGCCGGGACAGAAATTTATGTGCCACCGCCAAAATCTGCCAATTAACGATTTGGGGGTATTATCATATTTTGCTCGTATTGAGCAGGATTCGCAATTGTGTTGGGTCATAAGCAAAAAAAATCTTTCTACAAAAATAAATGATTTTCGTAATAAAACAAACTCTGTTTTATAAAAACAGAAACGACAAACCGTTTGCAGGCTTGCCGTTCAATATCATTTTACAAAGCCCGCACGCTGCCGCACGATTTTATCATGTGGTATTCTTCATCAACAATCCATTTTTATATTTCTTCTTTCATTGCTTACACACTACCACGCGATAGCGGGGCTGACGCGAATTTTATAATTCGTGTCTTTTCATTAAGAGACACACGTTACAAACGTGCGCCAGCTTGAGGACGTAAGGTTTGATGTTTTTGAAAAGTTGGAATAGGGTCATATTTTGATATAAAATATAGTTTTAGTGCATTGTTATTTGTCGGGCAGTTCCAGCCCGTTTTCTTTTAGCCATTCCTCGAAAGGTTCAGACTTGCCACTTTTTTCGTAGTAATAAGCCATACTATAAAATGCAGTCTTCGTATTAGGATGCTCAAAACCTAAAACATTGATTAAGGGAAATAAAGATTTCAGCCCCCAATCCAACGCCTTGTCGTAATCTCCCTTGTTATCATAAACCCCAGCTATGTTGTTATAGGTAGTGGCTGTATCAGGATGGTCTTTGCCCAAGACATTTTCACGAATAGCTAACGCTTTCCCGTAGTATTCCAACGCCTTGTCGTAATCTCCCTTGTTATGATAAACCAACCCTATGTTGTTATAGGTAGTGGCTGTAGAGGGATGGTCTTTGCCCAAGACATTTTCCTGAATATCTAACGCTTTCCCGTAGTATTCCAACGCCTTGTCGTAATCTCCCTTGTTATCATAAACCCCAGCTATGTTGTTATAGGTAGTGGCTGTAGAGGGATGGTCTTTGCCCAAGACATTTTCCTGAATATCTAACGCTTTCCCGTAGTATTCCAACGCCTTGTCGTAATCTCCCTTGTTATCATAAACCGCAGCTATGTTGTTATAGGTAGTGGCTGTAGAGGGATGGTCTTTGCCCAAGACATTTTCACGAATATCTAACGCTTTCCCGAAGTATTCCAACGCCTTGTCGTAATCACCCTTGTTATGATAAACCGTAGCTATGTTGTTATAGGTAGTGGCAGTAGAGGGATGGTTTTTGCCCAAGACCTTTTCTTGAGTATCTAACGCCTTCCCGTAGTATTCCAACGCCTCGTCGTAATCACCCTTGTTACAATAAACCTCAGCTATGTTGTTATAGGTAGCGGCTGTATTAGGATGGTCTTTGCCCAAGACATTTTCAAAAATATCTAACGCTTTCCCGTAGTATTCCAACGCCTTGTCGTAATCACCCTTGTTACAATAAACCAACCCTATGTTGTTATAGGTAGCGGCTGTATCAGGATGGTCTTTGCCCAAGACATTTTCCCGAATGTCCAACGATTTTTTATACCAAGTTAGGGATTGGGAATAATCAGCCAATTCGTCAAATCCATCTCCCAGGAAGAAATAAAGGCTGGCTACTTCTTTCGTTGCATTCTCATCATTTATTTCACTTGTAACGGAAATGATGTGTGGGACAAGGGAGGAGAAACGTGTTCTGGATTCGGCAGTGGAAAAATCAGTATAGCAAAATTCATTCAATATATTTACACAACAATTACGCCACTCCTCAACATGTTTTTGTTTGAGGCTATTGCGGATAACCTCCTGCACAAGCCGGTGGATGTTGATGATGCCTTCATTAAGGCTAACTAATGAATATTTGGTCAATTCGGCTATTGCTTCGTTGTATTTCAGTTCATTGGAGACAACTTTTTGAAGGGATTTGGGAAAAACTCCGCTTGCAATTGAGAACCATTCACAACGGATATTGTCGGGAGCGAAAAAGGCGAATAGATTGAGGAGTTGTTTGGATGCCGGATTGTTGATTTTATCAAAGGAAATCAACCAAGTGGTCGTTATTGTTTTTTTGCCTTTGTCATCGTTATATTTTGTTAACAATTTCAAGTTATATTTTTTATACAAGTCAAGATATCCCTCATAGCTTTTTTCGTTGATTTTCATATAAGCTCCTGCCTGGTCTAAGGCTAATGGCAGGTAGTCCATCTTTTTTGCTAATTCCTTAAAATGCTCGTCAACCGGCTTGTTTGTATATTTTTCAATGAACTCGCAAGCTTCTGTTTCGGTAAAAACACCGATATTGATTGATTCATATCCAAGAAATTGTACGTTTCGAGAGGTAACAAGAACATGTTGCCCTTGCTTACATGGAGAAGGACAGTAATAGTCTATGATTTTTTTGTTTTCAGCATTGTCGTAGATAAAAAGCCATTTTTCATTTTGCTGCATCCACCAATCTTTTACACTATGTATAATGGTCTCCAGTTTGTCATCAGGCAAACCCAATTTGTTTTTTTGCGCAAAAGAGATATACGCATTATTTATGCTTGCCTGTGTTTCGGCATTAATCCACCATATATATTTATATTTATTTCCATAGCGGGAAGCATATTCCTTAGCAATTTCCGATTTTCCAACTCCGCCAAGTCCGGTAATAACTTGGATTTTTACAGAAGGATTGTTTCTTTTTGTAAAAAATCTCTTGTGCAGTTCTTTCAAAATCTCTTTCCTTCCTGTAAAATAGAAGCATGGTAGTGGAGGTTTTTTGAGATTGAAAGGTTTTTCCACATTCTTATCTTCTCGTTTATTGTTATCATTGGGGTTGAGTTTAAAAATAATAATAGCCGCAACAAGAGCAATAGCTCCCACCAAACTTCCGACAGTGGCATCAAAACAAGCGTAAATAGACAAGCCAATCCCAATTGCCGTTATAACATACAAAACTTTCAATAATAATTTTCCCCTTCTCATAATTTTCAATGTGTTTTCTGTATTGTGGTACGAATTTTAAAATTTTCTACTGCCGTGTCAATTTTGACTGTGCTTCCCCGTAGAGACGTGGCGTGCCGCGTCTCCGATGAATATACGTGAATTGTATCAAAGACGCGGCACGCCACGTCTCTACGGGAATATGGATGTTTTTACTGTCATTTTATCGCTGACACGACACTACCACAAAAGTAGTAAAATTTCGGGTGGTGATATAAGTTAATATGGTAAAATTTCCCGAAAGATTTTTATAATTGCAATTTGAATCTACGAAGTTCTCTTTACGTTTTCAAATCTTCATTCTTTTTCCTATTTTTGCATTTTAAAAAATTTTAGACTTTACATATATGTTTGAAAATTTAGGAGAAAGACTCGAACGCTCTTTTAAGATACTAAAAGGAGAAGGTAAAATTACCGAAATCAACGTTGCCGAAACGCTTAAAGATGTACGCAAAGCGTTATTGGATGCCGACGTAAACTACAAAGTTGCCAAAACCTTTACCGAAACGGTCAAAGAAAGGGCGATGGGACAAAACGTGCTAACGGCGTTGAAACCAAGTCAGTTGATGGTCAAAATCGTACACGACGAGTTGGCTGCATTGATGGGCGGTACAAGCGTGGACATTAACCTGACCGGAAAACCGTCCGTTATCTTGATGTCCGGATTGCAAGGTTCGGGGAAAACAACCTTTTCGGGGAAACTCGCGCTGATGCTCAAAAGCAAGCGGAACAAGAAACCGCTTTTAGTAGCGGGAGACGTTTACCGTCCGGCAGCTATCGAGCAGTTACGGATATTGGGAACGCAAATCAATATTCCGGTATATACGGAAGAGGAAAATAAAAATCCGGTTCAGATTGCCCAAAACGCCATTCAATACGCAAAAGCCCACGGAAATGACGTGGTAATCATCGATACCGCCGGACGTTTAGCGGTAGACGAACTGATGATGAACGAAATTGCCGCCATCAAAAAAGCCGTTGAGCCGCAGGAAATCCTCTTCGTGGTTGACTCAATGACCGGACAAGATGCCGTAAATACCGCCAAAGAGTTTAACGATCGCTTGAATTTTGACGGGGTAGTGCTCACGAAATTGGACGGTGATACGCGTGGTGGTGCCGCCCTTTCTATTCGCTCGGTGGTTACAAAACCGATTAAGTTTGTCGGAACCGGCGAAAAAATGGAGGCTATCGACGTATTCCACCCTGAGCGTATGGCTGACCGTATCCTCGGAATGGGCGACATCGTTTCGTTGGTTGAACGTGCACAGGAGCAATTTGACGAAGAAGAGGCTCGCCGTTTGCAAAAGAAAATTGCCAAAAACCAATTTGATTTCAACGACTTTTTGAGCCAAATTCATCAGATTAAAAAAATGGGTAATTTGAAAGACTTGGCATCTATGATTCCGGGTGTAGGAAAAGCCTTAAAAGATATTGATATTGACGATGATGCGTTCAAAGGAATTGAGGCAATCATCTTCTCAATGACCCCGAAAGAACGCGCCAATCCGGAACTTCTGAACGGTTCGCGCCGCCAACGCATTGCCAAAGGAAGCGGTACCACGGTTCAAGAAGTCAATCGCCTGTTAAAACAATTTGATGACACCCGTAAAATGATGCGTATGGTAACGCAAAATCCGGGGAAATTGAAGATTGGGAAGAGATAAAGATAAAAAGCCCGTCATTCCGCGCTTGACGCGGAATCCCCTGAAAAATATTTTGATTATTAGGAGATTGCGGGTCAAGCCCGCAATGACGTTAAAATCAACCTTAATTCGCGTAAACAATAAAAAACAATCTATGCAACTAATAGACGGAAAAGCCATAGCCGACCAAGTGAAACAAGAAATTGCGGAAGAAGTCGCAGCAATCAAGGCAAAAGGCGGAAAAACACCGCACTTGGCAGTAATCATTGTCGGACACGATGGCGGTAGCGAAACGTATGTAGCACACAAAGTAAAATCGTGCGAGCAAGTCGGCTTTAAATCAACCAAAATTTGTTTTGAAGATAACATCACCGAAGACGAATTGTTGGCGCAAATCGAAATGCTGAACAACGACGCGGACGTGGACGGGTTTATTGTTCAACTTCCGTTGCCAAAACATATTTCCGAACAAAAAGTAATCGAGGCAATCGACCACCGCAAGGATGTGGACGGTTTCCATCCGATTAACGTTGGGCGTACTTCTATTGGATTGTCCTCTTTTGTTTCGGCTACTCCGGCAGGTATTTTGGAACTGTTGAAACGGTACAAAATCGAAACCTCCGGAAAACATTGTGTCGTAATCGGAAGAAGTAACATCGTAGGAAAACCGGTTGCTTCGCTGATGATGCAAAAAGGGTATCCGGGCGATTCGACCGTAACGGTTTGCCACAGTCGCACGAAAAATATCAAGGAAATTTGCCTGCAAGCGGATATTATCATTGCAGCCATCGGTTCGCCTAATTTTGTAAAAGCGGATATGGTAAAAGAAGGTGCTGTGGTCATTGACGTGGGCACTACTCGCGTACCTTCTACCGAGACAAAAAGCGGTTGGAAACTGACCGGTGATGTTGATTTTGCCGAAGTGGCTCCAAAATGTAGCTTTATTACCCCTGTTCCGGGTGGCGTTGGTCCAATGACAATTTGTTCTTTGTTGAAAAACACGTTGTTGGCGGGGAAAAAAGAGATTTACGAGTAATATGAATCAAGATTTTATTTAATGATTATCCGTGATTGTACTTAAAAAAATCCCGTAGGGATTATCTCTCGGTAGAAACCCAATTTATCCCTCTAATTTGCAAGCCGTAGGTTTGCAACCTTGAATAAATTAGGACGCAAACCTACGGCTTGCGATTTAGGACGAGATTATTTATCTACCGAGAGATGCAATCCTAATGGATTGCCTAATTTAGGTGTAATTCCAGACAATCATTTTTATTTTTACTGAAAATTAAAAAAAAATGAAATACATAGGCGCTCACGTCAGCGCATCGGGAGGAGTCGAAAATGCCCCCTTGAATGCAGCCCAAATAGGTGCAAAAGCATTTGCTTTATTCACTAAAAATCAACGACAATGGAACAGTGCGCCATTGTCTGTGAAAAGTATTAATGCGTTTAAATCGCATTGCAAAGAATTTGGTTTTCTTCCCAAGCACATTCTTCCGCACGACAGTTACCTCATCAATTTGGGACATCCCGACAAAGATGCGATTGAAAAATCCCGCGCCGCATTTTTAGATGAAATGCAACGTTGCGAGCAGTTGGGATTGGAGTTGCTTAATTTTCACCCCGGTAGTTCACTGAAAGAGATAAGCACCGAGGAGTGCCTGAAACGTGTTGCCGAATCAATTAACATCACACTCGAAAAAACCAAGAATGTTTGTGCCGTCATTGAAAATACAGCAGGACAAGGAAGTAACGTCGGAAATAAATTTGAAGAATTAGCATTTATTATTGACTTGGTGGAAGATAAAAGCCGGGTTGGTGTTTGCATTGACACCTGTCACGTATTTGCTGCCGGATATAATTTGGTAAAAAAAGATGATTTTGAGCAGACTTTTGAACAGTTTGACCAAATAGTCGGCTTTCATTATTTGAAAGGAATGCACTTGAACGATTCCAAAAAAGGATTGGGATCGCACGTTGACCGGCACGAAAATCTTGGACTTGGGATGATTGGTTTTGAGCCGTTTGAGTGGATTATGCAAGATAAACGATTTGATGAGATTCCGTTGATATTGGAAACGCCGGATGAAACGAAATGGGCGGAGGAGATACGGAAGCTGTATGAAGTTGCCAAATAGCGCGAATGCACGAAAAAGCACGAAAGCACGAAGTAGGTTAATGTCCTTATTTCGTGCTTTCGTGCTTTTCGTGCATTCGCGCCTTATTCTCTTAACAAAATATTCGTAACCGTAGCCCCTGCCGGAGTCATCGGGTAAACCATACCTTCTTCTTCTACGTTCACTACGAGCAAGAAAGCTTTGTCGTCTTTCAACATTTCGGCGATAGCATCGTCCAACTCTTCACGTTCGCTGACTTCTTTTCCATTGATCCGGTAGGCTTTTGCGATAGCAATAAAATCAGGATTTAACATCGGCGTAGATGAGTAGCGTTTTTGGTGAAACAGCTCTTGCCACTGGCGAACCATTCCCAAGAAACTGTTGTTCAAAATAATCATTTTAACGCCAATGTCGCTTTGCATAATCGTTCCAAGTTCTTGTATGGTCATTTGGAAACCACCGTCGCCGGCAATCATACAAACAGTGCGGTCGGGTGCGCCGACTTTCGCGCCTATCGCTGCCGGAATACCGAATCCCATCGTTCCCAATCCGCCGGAAGTGACCAAACTTCTCGTTTGCGTGTATTTGAAATAACGGGCAGACATCATTTGATTTTGACCGACATCGGTCGCTAATATGGCGCTGTTTCCGGTTGCCTCGGAAATTTTATGGATGACTTCGCCCATTTTCATTTTTCCGGACGAAGGGAAAATTTCGTCTTTAATTACTTTCTCAAACTCCTTCTCTTCATATTCTTTGAATGAATTTATCCAATCGGTATGCTTAGCCGGATTTACCTTTTCAACCAATGCAGCGAGAGCCTCTTTGGAATTTCCGATAATTTTCGCATCAACGATAACATTTTTATTTATTTCAGCAGGATCAATATCAATGTGAACCACTTTTGCCTGACGGGCATACGTTTTGAGATTTCCGGTAACGCGATCATCAAAACGCATTCCGATGGCAATCAGTACATCGCATTCATTGGTCTTCATATTCGGACCGATATTTCCGTGCATTCCCAAAAATCCTTTGTTCAACGGAAAATCGGTAGGCATTGCCGAAAGTCCCAACAACGTGGATGCGGCAGGAATATCCGCTTTTTCGAGAAACGCCTTCAATTCTTTTTCGGCATTTCCGATTATAACCCCCTGCCCTACCAAGGCAAATGGTTTTTGAGCATTGTTGATTAGTTCGGCAGCAGCGGCTATTTGCTCCGGTACAACTTCGGGCACAGGTAAATAGCTGCGGATGAAAGTACACGATTCGTATTGGAAATCAATTTTTTCTATCTGCGCATTTTTGGCAAAATCCAACACAACGGGACCCGGACGACCGGTTCGCGCAATGTAGAATGCACGCGCTACTGCCCACGGAATATCCTCCGCACGCCGTATTTGAAACGACCATTTGGTAATCGGCTGCGTGATACCCACCACGTCAATTTCTTGGAAAGCATCCGTTCCCAACAACGCGGCTCCTACCTGACCGGTAATGACCACCATCGGCGTACTGTCTATCATCGCGTCGCCGATTCCGGTAATAGCGTTCGTAGCCGCCGGTCCCGATGTTACAATACACACGCCTGTTTTACCCGACACACGCGCGTAACCTTGTGCAGCGTGTGTAGAGCCTTGTTCGTGCCGGTTTAATACAAAATTTATCCTGTCGTGATAATCATACAAAGCGTCGAAAACCGGCATAATTGCGCCGCCCGGATAACCGAATATCGTATCAACGCCTTCGCAAAGCAATGATTCCATCAAGGCTTGTGAGCCGGAGATGTTTTTGTGGTTGTTTTTGTCCATTTTATAGTTGTTTTTTTACTTTTCACTTTTTGAACTACAAAAGTAATAAAAATGTAATTCATATTTTGATATTATTCATTCAATTCCAAATTTCCTCCTTTTCCTATCATTATTTCTGATTTTACATTGAGCGAAGATATTGCTGATTTTCCTGTTTTTAATTCTAATTCTTTTAAATGATTGTACGGAATTATACCTAAATTGAGGCTGTCTAAAAAGTCAAAAAAGACGATTCGTCATTGCGGGCTTGACCCGCAATCCCCTAATAATCAGCATTGCTTTTTTAGGAGATCCCGCGTCAAGCGCGGGATGACGGACTTTTGAGACAGC
>Ga0209737_10000168_pt1 | contig 59056 bp, 27 predicted proteins | sample TergutCu122P3_FD_187284 | JGI IMG/M metagenome (GOLD analysis project Ga0209737, IMG submission 187284) | Cubitermes ugandensis P3 segment gut microbial communities from Kakamega Forest, Kenya - Cu122 P3 (SPAdes) (version 2) | ecosystem: Host-associated > Arthropoda: Insects > Digestive system... | reverse complement strand
GAGGAGTTTGTGTTACCACGGGATCTGTAACCGCCAAAGGTGATATGCCTGAGGTAATACGCACTTCTTCGCTGGTTACGGCACAGTCGGAACCGTCAATGATTTCCACTACATATACGCCTACCGGCAATCTGTCGATGGTATCACCAACAGCTTCTACAAATACACCATTCAGTTTATACCAATAATGGCCCGGAGTTGAACCTCCGCTCGGATGTAGCAGCAGCATTCCATTACCTACGGTTTGGCTACAGGTCAATGAATTTCTTACTTCTACGGATAGCGCCAAATCGCTGCCGCTGTTATACAATACAATTTCACTGCTTAATGCCTTGGCGCAACTTCTGCTGTTTGTATCCTGTACTGCAATCCTGTAGCTGCCGGCTCTCAAGCCTGTAATTAAGCCATTGGGATACATCTTGTATGGACCGCCGTTAACACTGTATTCATAGAAGCCCGTGCCGCCGGTAACATGTACCTGGATAGCGCCTGTGGGGTTATAGCAGGTGGGCTGAGTAGCCGCAAAAATGGTACCGATAGCCAACGGTTGGGCATCTTCTCTGATGATTCTTACACTATTGATATCGAAAGTACAGCCGTTAGCATCTTTTATTTCGACATAATAGAGGCCTTCGGTTAAGTTTTTGATTGTTACTGTAGAATCTGTGAAATTGCGCCATACACCGCCATCAATACGGTATTGATAGGGTCTCGCTCCATTTTTCGCCGTCAAAATAATTGCACCACGCAACACGCCTCTTTCACAAGAAATTATTTCATTGACTACTTCCGCAGAAGCCATGAAATTATTTGAAGCATTCGGAACAACAAACAATTTAATTACCTCTCCGCAATCATCAAATACGCGTAAGACGTGTGAGCCTGCTTTTAGCTCCATTAATGAGATTGGAGTATTGTCGGTATAAGGTCCTACTACCTGTGTGTTGTTTAATTGATAATAATATGAGTCGCTGCCGGTTACCGTAAAGGTGGCAACTCCTGTATTTGATCCGCAATCGGCATTAACATTAATCACAGGATCTGTTACCGTAAAGTTTGGAGTTATCGTTCTAATCCGTACTTCACCGCTACTTGCTCTACAGTTACCCGCGTCTCTTACGTCCACAATATATACGCCTACAGGTCGGGTAATTGTAGCCTGACCATTCGTAAGCGTTACAGGCGTTGTACTGCCTCCCGGTGTTCTTATTGTACATGTTAAACCGGGTTGGGTGGCGGTGCTGCCGCGAACAACGATAAGCAATGTTCCATTTGCACCACAGTTTGGTGCGTTGGTTACTTCTACTTCTACCGACAGGTCGCTCACACTGTTATGCAATGTTACTTCGCCGTTTACTGCCGGGAAACAATCAGGGCTAACTGCGTCGAATACTCCAATTCGGTAGCTTCCGGCAGCTAAGCCGGTGATTAAGCCACCCGGATATGCCTGAGCCGGTGCACCGTTCACACTGTAAATAAATTCGCCGCTGCCGCCTGTGGCATATACTTGAATAGAACCGTTACCGGTAGCATTGCAAGTAGGATCGGTTACTGCATAAACCGAACCTATAGCTATCGGTTTCGCTACTTCTCTGATAATTTGTATCAGATTGACTTCATAGGTACACTCCGTAGCATCCATGACTTCAATATGATAATAACCCTGACCCAGGTTAGTGAGTTCTGTCGTATTATCGCCTGTAAACGGTATCCACTTGTTGTAATCAATACGATACTGGTAAGGCGGTGTACCCTTACTTGCGGTTAATAAAATCTTACCGTAGGTAATCTGCCCGTCGCAAGCCAACTGCTCATTGGTTACGGTGGTTTCAAATGATAAACTATCCATAGCGTTGGTCACCGTAAATCTTTCGGTGAGTTCGCCACAGTCTGTGTATATTTTCAGTACATGAGAACCTGCGTGTAGGTTGAATAAAATAACCGTATCGGGCGCCGTCAATGTGTTGGGCATCGGTAGGCTGTTTAACTGGTAGGTATATGGACCTTCGCCGGCTATGATAAATCTTACAGCGCCTGACGGTGAACCGCAACGCGTATTAAAGATCGGGTCAACCTTCACTTCGAAGTTAAATTCATCCGAAGTAATATGTATTTCTCCGGTAGTTGCCGAACAACCGGCAGGACCTCCATTGTCGGTTACTTCTACCACATACACGCTCACCGGCAAATTGGTAATTTGCGCAGGGCTTGTTGTAAGTCCCGTTTGCTCAATTCCGTTCAATTTATAGGTATACGTTCCGGAACCTCCGGAAACTACGATGTCCAATGCTCCGTCCCCGTCGCAAGTAGCAGGTTGGGTAATTATTGTGTTTATATTTAATGCATAAAGGCTGTCATGCAGGATAATTTCCGGAGCATGCGCCGTATTACAATACGGGTTGTCATCACTTACCTCAATTCTGTAGCTGCCGGGAGGCAAGCCGGTGATTAAACCGGTGCCATAAACTACATTGGATCTGTAAGGGGTAGGATCCATGTTGCGATACAGGTCATAATAATACTCACCACTACCGCCGGTGACATAAAATTGAATTGATCCGGTGCTGCCGTTTGTACATTTAGGCTCTTCTACAACATAAATAGTACCCACAGCTACCGGTGGAATTACATCTCTTGATACTCTGATGGTGTTTACTTCGTAAGTACACGGAGTAGGTGAATCTCCATCTCTCATGATGATCTGATATACCCCTTCAGTGAACAACGGCGCTATGGAATCTACGGTTGACGTAGGATCCTGGAACGGTGTCCAGGTACGACCGCCATCAATAGAATATGAATACCCTAATGCACCATTTTTCGCAGTCATGATAATGGCGCCGGGGACGCTGGTAGTACAATGCTGCACTATATCTCTCACTTCTACTGTGAAAGATAGCCCATCATCGCCGTTAGTAACGATAAATTTCTCCATTATCTCTCCACAATCGCCAAATATACGCAAGGTGTGTTCTCCTGCACATAAATCGAACAATTGGGTATTGTAAGTACCTGTAAACGGTCCAACCACCGGTGAAGAGTTCAACTGATAGTAGTAGGGTTCACTTCCGGTGATCGTAAAGGCAACTCTGCCCTCACATAATCCGCATTCGGTATTAGTGATCGAATCTATGGCAAAGGCATAATCAAGTCCATCGAAAGAGATGCGCACTTCGCCACTGGTGGCGATACAATTATCTCCGTCTATTACATCCAATACATATACGCCCGGTTTTAAAGTGTCTATTAAACCGCCTACAATTCTTATCTCTTTTCCATTTAGTTTATATCTATAAGGTGGGGTTCCGCCGGTTACACTCACAAATACCATTCCATCGGAAGCAGAACAGGAAGATGCATTAGCTTCTGCAAGCTGCACATTCAAATCACTGTCGCTGTTGCGTAAAATTAACTCAAAACTTATAGCTTCATAACATTGGAAATTGGGATTTGCATCTCTTATCTTAATCCGGTAGCTGCCGGCAGTTAAGCCGGTAATCATACCATTGGTTAAGAGGCCATAGTCCTTCCATACTCCGTCAACCGGATCAAGGTATTCGTATCCTGATCCGCTGCCGCCAATGGGGGATATATGAATTACACCATCGTTGCCTACCGCACAGGTAGGATGTTGTTCTATAAAAATAGTAGCGACAGATACCTTGCTCTCCGGTCTTATGATAATATAATCCGTACTCTTACAACCATTAGGATAGCTAATGGTGGCAAAGAAAATACCGGGCTGTGTAATAAAAGCGGTGGATTGATCTCCCAAACCGGCAGTCCAGTAATAGATTTCGCTGCCTGCCTGTGTGGTTTCGTGGTTGATCACTTCAACCTCAATTTCGGTTACTTCACAAGTAAGCATATTAGCTCCTGTAATGTTGTTAATCTCGGCTATAGGATAGGTTTGGTCTACACCGATTACTATAAAAGTGGAGTCAACACAGTAGTTTCTATTACGGGTTACAAGTACCCAATAAGTACCCGGTTCCGTAACTACGTAATTTTGACTATTGGCTATAGATATACCTTCATTATTTTTCCATTCGTAAGAGTTAAGAATACCTAATGGGTCTTCTTCTGCATTAGCCATTAGGGTAATTGCTGCATTTGTACAAGTTAAAAGCGTAGTCTCCGGATAGGTGGTGATTTCAGGTTCCGGTAGGAATTGATCAAAAGTGATAAAGCGTCTCACTTTCAGCGTATCGCCCAAGAAACAGTCGTCTCCGTAATATACCCGTAGTGAGTATTGTCCTTCCTGCCACACTTCTAAGGTGGGGGTTTTATCAGGTAAAACAGTCCAGTAGCTGGTCCGGGTAGGACGGTAATACCAGGTATAATCCGCTCCAACACCAAAGTTGTCTGAGGTTTGAAGATAAGGCAATGGTGTTCTACAGTCAATGATCGTATCTCTTCCCAATAACTCAGCTAATCTTGCGCCAAAGTCAATAAAGTTCCACGTTGCCTCAACGTTCAACTGTTCTCTTCCAAGTCCTATGAGTGTGTAAGTAGATTTGGGACAAGTGCCGATATCAGCGGAAACGTTCTTCACACCGCCAAAATTGACAAATACAGGATTACAATTCACAGAATTGATATAAGCATGAACGCCGTTTTCTCTCTCATCCGTAGAATAGATATAAATAAAGCCACAAGGCGTACCGAGAGAAACAAATTTATCAATAATATCCAAGCGTTTACCTGCCGCAATTCTATTGGTAGAACCGAGGGCATATTTCAAAGTATCGAATATATAACTTGCCACACCGTTGTCGATGAGGGTCTGCATTCCTCGAAGATCCACCGTGCGGAACTTGAATGGTCCGGGGGTGGTTCCGGTTCCGAGAGTTCCCGTACCCTGTACGGTATTCCCCGTCATCGTAAGGTCATGAAACTCATACGTTCTTAAACTGCTATTAGCCAAAGCAAAGTTTCCACCTGCGGTAATATAGCTGTTCGCTGCATTCCAAACCACTTCAGCACCTGAAAATGAAAAAGTTGCAGCACCCACATTAATCGTAGTATTTGAAATATCTGCTGTAGTAAAATTATCCAATCCCCACGACATAGAGGTGGGTCTTATCGTAGCGCCTGCAATATCTATGGTGCGCGGCAATGTTCCGGCGGTTACATTGAAGTAGCCCGAAAAGTGTATATTGTTTCCGTTAGCATAGAAAGAGGAGTTTGCGGCTATATGTAAATTGGGTATGCCTAATCCTCTTCGCATGTAGAGTGAGCTGCCGTTGTCAACTTGTGTCAAATTAGCTCCTCCATTGCTTGTTGGACTTGTTATATTTACTAGACAAGTATCCAAAATATCATATCGTCCGCCTCCGGTAAAATAGATATTATTTGGCATAGGATTGGCACGTACTCCATTAAAACGAACGGTTTGTACGCCTTCTACCTGGCTCTCTCCTCTCATATGAAAATTGATAGTGGCACTTGAACTCCATGTATTTCTGAATTCTCTTATACCGGTAATCAATTCTAATGAGCCGTAAATGTTTACATTAATGGCAGAAGCAATACTGGAGTTAGGAGTAACCATTCGAGGTGTACGCGCACCTGCTTCCGGTGTCCAAATCATATTGTAACATTCTATAGATGCGACATTTGTATATACATCTTGGTTATTTGCCGTAAAGGAGTTGACGTCGAAAATTACATTATCGTTCCGAGAAGGAAGATAATTACACGGGTTGGTAATGGCAGGGTCGCTCCCCGATTCGCCAATAGCCCAACGGGTCCAATCATTCCAATTGCCTGTTCCGTTTACCCAGTAAAAGTCTAAACGGGCAGGGCGTTCCTCTAAAGGAATAAACTCTATGTCTACATTGATATTTCCTCCATTATCCAATCCGTCAAACACCTTCATGGTTTGTCCGTCGCGGCAATCAATTTTTTGAATGGCAGCGCGAAGCAATTCAAAGGGCGGATTTTGTACCGTAACCCGGGAAGCAGGAGCATCTATAGCAGTATTTCCCCGTATAATGGTTCTGGTGGGGAATGCTGTTCTACAACCTACTGCCGGTGTGGCATTGGTAGTAAAAGTACCGGTAAAGATATAACCGGTGGGTGCCACAGTAGGATTAAGAGGATAATCAAACGTGTTTGTAGTATTTGCAATTAATGAAATATTACGCGCTGTAAATCCGAAGGAAAAATATATTCCTCCAAATGCAGTAATATCGCGATATGTTACAATTAGACCTCTGTCTTGCGCTAACTGGCTATATGGATCCACATCAAAATAAGCTACAGAGCGTCCGGCGCTACCGTTGGTGTTAATTTGATGGGATCGGATTTTTGAACCTACAAAATTACTACTTGCTAAATTATTAAGATCTAACTGCCAACGATTATAGGCATTATTAGGATCAGCTCCATTATTTATCGCTATCGTAATGAGAGAATTGGAAAAATCAATAGATCTTGGGCGACTACCGAAGTTTGAATATGACCAAAACTGGCTGGTTTTGAAATGATGTCCGGCGGAAACCAAAGCTCCCGAATAGTGGAAGGTTCCGATATAGTCATAGCCTATAGTGGTTGTCCAAGGTTGTGGTTGATTAAGTATGAAATCATCTTGGAATGTATATGTTCCGGTATGATGAAATTCGATGCGTTGGAAGTTATAGACAAATCCTCCTGAAGTGATGGTTTCATTGCCTTTTGCCATGAAGTTCACTTTAATATTCCATGGGTTATCTGTATAATTACAGCCTGTAAAATCAATGGAACCATGAATTTCTAAATGATTACGTACCAATAAACGTCCTCTCTTTTCCGGATCGCGCCAAGTAATATGGCGAATAGCTGCTGTGGTAGTATCAATGGTTACCCCATTGGTAAGTGCGGTAAATGAATTATGGTCAAAAATGGCATGGTCTAACACGGTAGGAATACAGTTTGCCGGTTCTCCACCGGAAGTAAACGACCATTTTGTTTTGTCGAACCAACTACCGTTATCGCCAATCCAATACATATCTCTCGATTGATCGGGATCGGGTGGTGAGGTCCATTGGATAGAGCCGGTATTCAAACCGATATTATAGTTCTCAGGGGAAGTGAATGCGGGGAAAGTGGGGCCGTCAAAATTCACTTTATGGAAATACATGTTGCGCAATTGTAGCGGTGGTGTAGCCATTGAGGCAGGTCTTCCAAAAGTAATGGTTCCATTGGTAGAGTGCATATAGTTGAACCCTTCGCAAGTGGTTACCGGCGGAGGACCTGTTAATTTTCCTGCCCTTATCACCGGAGTTTCAGTTATTGAATAGATATCACAATGGTTGTTAATATACCAATTATTTGCCGTTAACGTGCTTCCGCTATAGTTAAGGTAAATGGCTTTGTCTCCCGTAATTAAGGTATCCACGGTAAGACCACTTCCTGAATTTCGAACGGTAAGTAGATTTCCGGTCTCGGAATAGGTTATTTTAGGCACTACTACGGAAGCTGTTAAATTAGCTTCAATGTGTTTATTTACACCATAAAGATAAATCTCAGATCCGTTAAAAATATACTCTCCCGCACGGGTTCCTGTAATATAAAATTGATATGCATCAAAACGAGTTCCGGAAAGATCTATAATACGCGTACCTGTAGTAGCACTTCCATAGAGAACCAATGCAGTTGAGTGTATGGCATGCCCGTTTGAGGTGAAATTTCCATTCCCTGTGTTAATATAGAAAGCGGTAGTAGGAATAATCAAGTCATGATTTAATGAGAAAGGCGCCGCCGCTTGAAATAAAAGCGCTCCTCCGGAGAAGTAACCGGAGTAATTGTCCGTCAGGTCGGTACTCAAGTAAAATTGGTAGGGGACAGAAGAGTTCAAATAAACATTGGAGTTAATAAATTCGGCGTTGCTCTCAGCGATTAAATCTCTGCTAAAAACACCTTGTACAAATAGAAAATAGGAGTTCCCTTCCACAGTATAGTTTCCGGACGAATTATAGTAAACGTTAATTGCGTTGGCTGTTGTTTGGGCGCTTAAACTACCTCCGGAATGTATGAAAGTATTTCCCATAGCATTAACGGTAAGAGTCCAACTAGTACTGGAAGTCATTCTTATATCCCACATCCCTTCATTCATAATATCAACATTGCCATTTATTCTGATAGTTCTAGTGTAACTACTATTTGTACGATCATATCTTCCGCTAACTCGCAGGTTTCGTCCAATAGTAACATTTGGATGTGCCTCAGTCAAAAGAGCTCCATTGTTTATAATAACATCACGAGTTACATTAATGGTTCCAGTGGTATTATGAGTAGCAGTACCATTTATGAGCATATCATTTCTTACGGTAATATTGCTACTACAAGTAGAAGTGCCATTTACTACCATATCAATTCCAACGGTAACAGCGTTACTACAAGTAGAAGTACCATTAACAATCATATTATTTGTTAAAGTCAGGGTTCCTGCAGCTGTAAAAGTACCATTTACGATGAGATCACGAGCAGAAATAGCATTGCTACTAGAGTTGTTAGAGATAAATGCGCCTCCGGCTCCTACAAATATAGTATCTGTAATGGTAGCCGGATTGGCACGGTCAACACCAAGTGTTAGGTTACCCCCATTGGTTTGCCAAATATTCATTGCTCTTGTAGCCGATACATTTAAAGTAAGCGTACCGAAATCAGTAATAACGATATTGTTTTCTAATTGAAAAGGACTGAGGGAGTTTATTCTCAGTGTATTCCCTCTCACTTCAATACCTGCACCCTGCCAGGGGGTTGTACCGGACTCAATAGTAACATTTGTTCCTGCAGTAAAATAGATATTTTTAAATTCAATCCGCGAAGTACTTCGTGTGGTCAACTGCATGTTGGCGGGATTTCTTGGATCGGGTGGAAAATATACATCATCCTCCGGACCGAAAATTGCCATCGGATAGAGCTTGCTCCCCGGATATCCTACTTCCCAATTGTCCACATTATTGAATACACCATCCCGGAGGCCTCCCAACCAAAAATAGGCATTCAAATTAGGCTCCGTAGGTACCTCATCAAATCTCCATCCGGTGTTTCCTCCCTGGTTCATACTTCCTTTGGTAGGATAGTCCACTCCCGGACCGGTAATCCGGATTTGAGTTAAGACTAACGTATCCATGATTACTGCATTTTGTCCATTGGAAGACATATTCATATTGATGATTCCCTGTGTATTAGTAGCAGATGATCTTAACATTAACCAGTCGGGAAAACTTTTTGCCATATAATCTCTTACGTTTACGGCGCTTCCTGCAAATATGGTCGCTTGAAATGCTCCGGGAACAAACAATAGCGTATCGGTATTTATTACTCCGCTTGCGGCGTTGTTAAAGGTAACATTTGCTTTATTGGCTATTAGTTTTGTAAAATTCCCGTTGAGTATGGTTCCGTTTCCGGCTTCTACCACATTATATTTATCATTTATATTTCCTGTAAAATTAGTACCTACCCGCAATAAAGAGCCGGTCAAAACAGGCGTTACACTATTGCCGGTATAGGTCCAGGCACCGGTTACATCAATCACCGTATTGGTCATATTAAATTGTCGCGCATTAGAAGCATTAGAAGTAAAACTACCACATCTCAGATTACTTCCGTTTAAATTTAAAGTGCCGGCACTAAAAGTAAAGGCGCCGGTACATTGAATCGTAATTCCGTCGGCATTTAGTGTTCCGTTAGATTGGGTAAAGGCAGCACAGGTCAGATTATTTCCGTTCAAATTCAAAGTTCCGTTAGCCAATTGAAATGCGGCTGTTGTGGCTGTTGTTACTATTCTTATTTCATCTTCCAAAGTCCAGCTTCCGGCAGCAGCATTAAATACGAAGGCTCTGGGCATTGCTACATTGTTGGTTCTAATAGTTTCGCCGGCCGGACGCGGGCTTAAAAAGCTAATTGAATTTCCATTATTGGACGTAATGTTAAGTGTGGGTTGTAATACTAAAGAGCCGTGGATGTTAAGGGCACTGGAAGCCATTGCAAAAGTGGGATTGCCGGTTCCTATCCAAAGCATACTGTCGCAAGTACCGGTTGTATTAAGGGTAACCGTTCTGGCATGCACACCTGAATTATCGTCAAAAATTACAGTATAGGCGCTTGTAGGAATCAAACAGGCATCTGCCACACCACCGCTGGTGGTTGACCAATTGTTAGTACTATTCCAATTCCCATTACCTCCTATCCAATAAAGGCGGGTAAAAGGTGCAATATCCCATCCTGTACTTCCTCCTGTATTCACAGCTTTTTGCACTGTATAAGGCGTATCGCCGGTTATGTTTACACGGGTAATATTAATATTTTTCAGATCTACTACAGAGCCGGGTATCGTCATATTAATTGTGGCGAAGCCGGTGCTGCTGGAAGCTAACTCTATTCTCTCCGCACAATTTTCTAAATTACGCGTATTACCCAAATATTTATTAATTCTGATACTCTGACCGCCGGTAATTTGATAGATCCTATTGTTTGCCATTACCAATATAAGTGAGTCGGTAGTTACGGTATTAGCAGCAGTACCTGCCAATCTACTATTAACTTTATTCATGATAATCTTGCTGAAAGTACCACCTTGTAATGTACCCCAGGTAGTTCCCGATCCTCCACCCGCTTCTACTACATTATATATATCGGCAGGTTTACCTGTAAAGTTGCTTACTACTCTAATTAATGAATTGGCTGTTTCCGTATTGGTTAAAGGAATTGAATTCGTACTATTATAAGTCCAGGTAGCAACATTAATCGTAGAATTAGCTATATTTAACCGTTGTCCATTGTTTCCGGAGTGTGTAAAAGTAGCGCATAATAATTCTTGTCCGTTCAAATTCAGACTTCCGCGTGTAAATGTAAGTTGATAGCCATTCAAGCTTAACGCATCTTGTAAAATCCATTCACCGCTGGCATTATCAAATGTAATATGTCCGGGAATGTTTACATTATTAGATTTTATCGTCTCTCCTGTGCGTGCACTGTTAAAGACAACTGCTCCGGTGCCTGTGAGTTGCAAGCCGGGTTGTAATTGTAGCGAACCGGAAATGGTAAGGGTATTAGTACCCCTGGCAAAAATAGGAAAGGTTGTACCTTGCCAAATCATACTATCGCAAACACCGGCTACATTCATGGTAACCGTAGCAGCATCGTATAAGCCTGAGTTGTCATCAAAAACCACTGTATTCGTACTTGAAGGCATTACACACGCATTAGGAATTCCTCCGCTGGTGGTTGACCAATGGCTTAAATCATTCCAATTTCCGGGTCCGCCTACCCAATAGTAGCGTCCTGCAGGTGCATTGGAAGTAAATGTCCATCCTGTGCTTCCTCCCAAATTCATAGAGTTTGGCAAAGTATAAGGAGTTTCTCCGGTTACACCAATAAAATAAAGGTTTATATTTTTTAAATCCATCACTGCACCCGTATTCATCACCACGTTAGCCAAAGCGGCTGCACGGGATCTCAACTCCACTCTTTCGGAACAATCGGCGTAGGATGCGCTGGTATTGCCAAAATATTTATTAATCGTAACCGTACTTCCATTCGTAATATAGTAGATCTCTCCTCTTTCCAATACCAATGAGTCGGTAGTTACAAAAGTACCGGTACTCGAAGTGATGCCTCCATAGTTTTTATTCATTACAATTTTACTGAAGGTTCCCCCTTGTAAGGTTCCCGCACCGGCTTCTACTATATTGTATATATCGGCAGGTCTGCCGGTAAAATTGGTTGCTATCTTAATCACCGAATTGGCTGTTTCAGTATTGGTTAAAGCAATTGAAGTCGCTTCATTATAAGTCCAATTGGTAGCATCTATAGTGGCATTTACCATACTAAGTTGCCTTGGGAAATTTCCTGAGATCGTAAAATCACTACATAGCAAAGTTCCACCGTCTAATTTGAGGCTCCCGTTTGTAAAAGTGAGGGGGAAACGGGTCGTTGCGTTTGTTAGCCTTAGCACATCCTGCAAAATCCATTCGCCGGTTCCACTATTAAAAATAATGTTACGGGGAATGTTCACATTATTGGTGGTAATGGTTTGACCGGTATTTGCACTATTAAAAGTAATGGTGCTTCCTGTACTTGTTATGGCCATGCCGGGTTGTAGTTCCAACGATCCGCCAATAGTGAGCGGTTGCGCTCCCATGTTAAAAATGGGAGTCGTACTGCCCGTCCAAAGCATACTGTTACAAAACGCCGGACCATTTAGGGTAACTACGCTATTATTTTCTAAACCGGAATTGTTATCAAAAATTACGGTATTATCATTGGTGGGGAGTACGCAAACATTGGCTGGACCGCCACTCACGGTTGACCAGCTGCTCAAATTGTTCCAGTTTCCGGAGCCAACTCTCCAATAATAGGGTCCGGTGTAAGGTAGGTCAGACTGATTCCACCCGCTGTTTCCACCCAAATCCACAGAGTGTTCAATCGTATAAGGAACTCCAGGACCTGTAATGGCAATATAATAGAGGTCTATATTATCCACATCTACCGTTGAGGCGCTACCCATACTAATCGTAGCGGCATTTGCTTCATTAGAGCGTAAAATAACTTTTTCGAGACAGCCTCCGTAAGTTTGGATATTGCCAAAAAACTTATTCACGGTAACGGTTCTTCCCGCAAACATGCGGTAGGTGTTGTTCATATCTAATAATAGGGTATCGGTCACCACATTATTGGCAGCAATAGTGGAATTGATGATTCCATTACTCTTATTCATTACCACCTTACTGAAAATACCCGCTTGAATGGTTCCCCTTCCGGCTTCTACAGTACTATAATAATCTGTAGGTCTACCGGTAAAGTTATTGGTTATTCTAATGGTTGAGTTCTCCGTTTGACTTGCCGTTAACGGCATGTTACCGGTAGTATATATCCAATTTGCCACATCTATAGTAGCATTAGCAATATTGAGTTGCCTCGGAATGGCATTTACTATCGAGCTGGTAAAGTTGGCACATTTAAAGTATTTTCCGTTGAAATTTAAGGATCCGTCAAAAAATGTGAGGTCATAATCAAGCGTTCCATTGGTTAAACACAACGAATCGTGTAATACCCACTCGCAGGTCAGACTGCTAAAAAATATACTTCTGGGAATATTTACATTCGCGGTTTTAATACCTTCTTGTGGGCGTTCACTCATAAAGGCGATATTTCCGCTGATGTTTGTTACGAGCATATTGGGTTGCAGTATTAATGATCCGGAGATGGTAAGATCGCGGTTCGTTAAAGCAAAAATAGCTGCTTGGCTATTTTTCCAAATCATACTGTCGCAAAATGCATGGATGTCTAAGGTTACGATGTCGCCGTTACTTAACCCTGAATTTTGGTCAAATACTACAGTATAAGCACTTTCTGGGAGCATACAAAAAGTAGGCGCTCCGCCGCTCACGGCAGCCCAATGCGACAGGTCACTCCAATTTCCGGCACCTCCTACCCAGAAGAGGCGGTTATTTTCAAATGGTTCGGGGGGCGTCATCGCCCATCCGCTACTTCCTTCCAAATCAATAGAGCTTTGCGCAGGATAAGGCGCATTTGGGCCCACAGCACGTATATAATAGAAATTTACATTCCCTATGGTAGATATAGCATCTGGTCCCATATTAATCGTAGCCGCAGAACCTGCAGTAAAGGATCTCCAATCTATTTTTTTAGGACAGCCTCCCATAGGAGTTAGGTTACTGAGGAGTGATCTAACGGTAATGTTTTGTCCTACCCTGATATAATAGGTTTTATCCCATCCTAATAACAGGGTATCTGTAGTAACCGTACCTAATAAGTTACCTCCGTTTCTATTCATAATCAACTTTCTAACGGTAGCATTTTGGAAATAATCTGCACCGGCTTCTATCACATTATATTGATGTGCGGCAAGGCCGGTAAAAAATCCCTTTACCCGAACTAAAGAATTGGTTGCTGTAAGCGTACCCGCATTACGAGTCCAATTTCGATCTACATCAAGAGTAGTGTTCGAAATATCAAGGCTTCCCCCACTGCCGGAAGTAAAATCCTGGCATCGCAGGTAATTTCCATTCAAGTTCAGATTTCCGTTTGAAAATTGGAAGTTGTGAAGAGAGGAAGCTCCGGTTGGAAGCATCATGATTAATGAATCATACAAAGTCCATCCGCCAGTAGTGTTACTAATTGTTATATTCCAGGGTATTCGAACATTATTGGTTTTAATCGTAGTTCCCTGCAAAGCGCTGGCAAATGTAAGCGTGCCCCCAGTACTGGTAACAGTCATACCGGGTTGCCATTCTAATGAACCGTTGACAGTGAGGTTTTGGCCACCCGTTGCAAAAGTAGGCTTATTGGGACCTATCCAAAGCATATCCTTACATGCCTGGTTAGCCACATTAAGGTTTACCACACTCACATCCCACAAGTCGGAATTCTCATCGAATATTACAGAATATTGCGCTGTTGGGGTCAGGTTACATGCATTATTAAAGGCGCCACTCTCCACAGACCAACGAGTTGGGTCACTCCAGTTTCCGGTGCCGCCTACCCAATACAGAACGCTACCGCCTGCCAGATCCCATCCTTCATTCCCACCAAAGTCAACAGAATTCGGTACACTATAGGGTACGCCGTCTCCCGTAATGATGAGACGAGTTAACCCTACATTGTTCATAGCTACCTCAGCGCCGGGTCCCATAGCAATAGTGGCTACGTCGGTGATGGCTGTTCCAACAGGATTCAATAAAATTTGATCCGAACAATTAATTACATCAGCGGTTGTGTTGTGTAACAATTTATTAACCGTAACAGTACTCCCCTCTCGAATCCTATAAGTAGTGAAGGTTGTACCGGTAACTGTTACGTATTGAAATATTAATGTATCTGTAGTTACATCATAGTTTCTGGCATTAGTTCCGGTTGTATTCAAGATACTATTAGAAGTTCTCATAATAATCTTGTTGAAAGTACCGCCTGCCAGTATGTTGTTAGCGCCTCCTGCCATTACATTATAGTAAGTATCAATGGGTCTTCCCGTAAAATTACCGGTTACCCGGATTAATGAATTTAGAGATTGTGCTTGTGTCATGGGTACGTTTGAAGCTCCTATAATAGCCTGATTCCAAGTATTTACATCAATCACGGAATTAGCAATAATCAACTGCCGTGTATTATTGTCAGTGCTGGTAAAAGTAGCACATCTTACATATTGTCCATTAAAATCCAGGATACCGTTTGTAAAAGTGAGGTTACCGGTGAGCGCCCCTGCTGCATTTTGCATTTTCAATGAATCCCGCAAAAGCCATCCGCCGGTGGCACTGTTAAAGGTTATATTACGTGAGATGATTGGATGATTCGCCGTTTTAACCGACTCTCCTGTACGTATGCCCAAAAATGTAATTGTGCCGCCGGTACTTGATACGGTCATATTAGGTTGAAATTCCAATGAACCCGAGATCTCCATGTTTTGAGCTGCCATATTAAAAGTTGGGTTGTATGCTGCCCCTGACCAAATCATGCTATCGCAAATAGCTGTCGCATTAAGTGTAGTCGTTTGGCCATTTGCTGTGAAAGAGTTCACATCAAAAACAACGGTATTTATTTTTGTAGGAAGCTGGCAAGTATTGCCGGTTCCACCGCTTACTGTTGACCATTTGTTTAAATCATTCCAGTTTCCGGTACCGCCTACCCAATATAAAGGACTCCACCATCCGGTATTGATTCCTCCTATATCAGCAGAATTGGGTACATGATAAGGAGTGCTCGGACCTGTAATACTTAGAAAGTAAAAGTTTACATTACTTAGATCCACTCTCGAAGTTGCTCCCATAGCTACAATAGCAGTCACAGCCGCCTCAGCTCTAAATTCAATTTTTTCGGAGCAGGCTCCTGTAGCGCGTGTATTGGCGAGATAACTGTTAACCGTAACGGTAGTTCCTCTGTAGATTCTATATTGTGCTGTACCGGTAGGATTACCCATATAGTCCAACACTAACGAGTCGGTAACTACCACATTGGCAGCGGTAGCAGAGTTAAGCATACCGTTCTGCTTATTCATGATAATCTTTCTGAAGGTACCGGCTTGTAATGTGTTATTACCGGCTTCTACTATATTATACTGGTCTCCGTTTCTGCCTGTAAAATTTACAGCTACTTTGATTACCGAATTGGCGGTTTGCGCAAATGTTACCGGATCCGAATCAACGTTAGCGTAATTCCAATTGGTAACATTAATGGTAGATCCGGCAATATTTAGTCGTCGTGAACCGGTAGTACCACTTACAAAATCGGAGCATAACACATATTGTCCGTTTGTAATCAGAGATCCTGCACCGAGCGTGAGGAGCTGACGGGTTGTTCCGCTAATTACTTTTAATGAATCTTGCAAGGTCCATGTTCCGCTTGAACTGAAAAATCTTACCTCTCTGGGAATATTCAAATTAGCGGTTTTAACGCTTTCGCTTACCGGGCGTGTGCTATAAAAAGCAATAAAACTACCGGTGCTTAACAGGGTCATATTAGGTTGTAATTCCATTGAGCCGTAAATTTGGAGCTCTGCACTTTGCATATTAAGAGTAGGTCGCCAGTTTGTAGCTCTCCAAATCATACTGTCGCATCTGGCAGGTGCACCTACAACATTAACCGGCTGCCCATTTGCAGTAAAGGAATTATTGTCAAATATTACGTTATTAGCATTGGTAGGCGCAGTTGCTCCGGGAGCTCCCCCAGAGGTCTCAGACCAGTTTTGTGGATTGTCCCAATTAGAATTTCCGCTTAAGGCTGCATCTCTACCCACCCAATAGCGGTTGGTAATTTGCGCCAATGCGCTATTTGCAGTAAATAGCATTAAGGTAAATAAAATCACGCAAGTTTTGAACTTGTAGCCTGTAGTTTTGAAGTGTTTTTTGAATGTGTAGATTTCTTTCATTTATTATTTTTTTTGATTTTCATTCAGATTGAGGGGTTGAAAGAGTGAGGGAAGGATTAAGGGAGTGAAGGAAGAAAGGATTGAAGGAATGAGGGAGTGAGGGAGTGAGGGAGTGAGGGAGTGAGGGAGTGAGGGAGTGAAGGAGAAAAAAAGGAAGTTTTTATGTGTGTACGCGCGCTATGCGTGTGTGTATGCTGTGGTAACGTACTATTATATATACCATATACAGTTAGCCGGCGGCATAAATTTAGCTGCCGGTTGCATAGATTTGCACAAACAGAAAGGAATCCTAAATAGCTTTGCATGAAACCATTAGCAGAACAACTAATACTCTTAAAAACACTTAGCACTTTCATAAAAATTCATTCATTCATTCATTCATTCATTCAATTGCGACTACATACTGTACATTTCTGCACAATACAATAACAGCAGCTGCAAAAATATATTTTATTTGATACAATCAGTGTTTGGGGATTTTTTTCAAAAAAAATATTTTTATTGCCTGGCGACATTGCAAATGCCGCCGAATTGTGGAAGAAGACTTCTCGCTATGCTCAAAATGATGGGTGCATCAAATTCCTTCTCCTTTTTAAAGAGAAGGTGGCAGACGGCGGCGTGCCGCCGGATGACGGAAGAGATCGTTTGGCGAGTGCAATGAAAAATCCCGAAAATTACGGTAAGGTTTTGCAAAGATTTTTTGTTACTCAAAAAACTTCTGTATCTCCGCATTCGTAAAGCATCTCGTCACTTTCTTTCCTGAAGGAGAAATGTGTGGAACTTGACATTGAAGCCATTGTTTAACGAATGCCTGCTGCTCTATTTCTGATATTATTTGCAACTTGAAATTACATTTCTGCTTAGATAAACTTTTCGCAATTGCACTGTTTTTATCCGTTTTGTGCAAAAACTGATGCGTTTTGTACATTTCCACAAATTGTTCAATAATTTGTTGCACGCTACAGCTTTCTTCCTCTCCGGGAGTTCCGTTTACGGCGAATGATGTTCTATCCATTTGTTCTAAATCATATCCCAAAGCACGCAATTCGGGTAAGATGTCGTTTACAATTTCGGTGGCGCTTGCTGACAAGGTGATCGTTTCCGGAAACATGGATTGTTGGATTACAATGGGCGTGTTTTCCAAAGCGTTCAAAAAATGCTCAAATAAAATACGCTCCCGCGCCGCTTTGACATCTATAACATGTAAAGCATCATTCCAAAGAAATACCAAATAAGCATTGGAAAAGAGTAAGCATTTTAATTGGTTTTCATCAATAATTTCTTCTTTTTCTTTAGATTCATCAGCAAAAGCAAGTTTTTCAGGTTCCATACAATGACTTTTCACCGTTTCATTTTTCAGTCCTGATAAAAATTGTTGCCACGAATCGGAAGTGGTCGTTTTTTTCTCCGGTTTGGGAGTATATGGGGTATAATTCGGATTTAAGGTTAATGTGGGCGGTTTAATATGCTCTTTCGATTTTATCGCCGAAAAATCGTACTCCGGGTTATGATTAAAATCGATTTGCGGTACTAATGAGAGCGCACCCAATGTTTTTTTTACCGCTGCATTTAAAAATGCGTATATCATTCTGTCATCTTGAAACTTAACATCAATTTTGGTCGGACTGATGTTAACATCAATGGTAGCAGGCGGAACGGTAATTTCTATAAAGAAGGCAGGCTTGTGTCCTTCGGGAATTAGCTCTTTGTAGGCGGTTTCAATAGCATGTACCAACAAATAATGTTTTACAAATCTGTTGTTTACAAATAAATATTGTTCGTTTTTTTTCTTCTTGGCGTTTTCCGGTTTTGCAATAAAACCTGTAATTTTCACGGCTTCCGTATTTAATTCTACCGGAAACAGTTTGTCTTTAAAATGTGTACCAAAAACATTGATAATACGTTGTTTCTGATTGGAAGGTTGCAATTGCTGCATTAATTTCCCATTATGATAAAACGAAAACTCAATATCGTAATGAATTAATGATATGCGATTTAACTCTTCTTCAATATGTCCCAATTCTACTGCATCCGATTTGAGAAAGTTTCTTCGTGCCGGCACATTAAAAAACAGATTTTTTACGGCGATGGAAGTTCCATCTTGTGTTGCCGTAGGTGCGTGTTCTTTAATTTGTAAACCTTCTACCAATATTCGGGTTCCGGTGTCTTCTTCAGCACGTTTTGTGTTCAGTTCCACCTGAGCAATAGCGGCGATAGAAGCCAACGCTTCCCCTCGAAATCCTTTGGTAGTTAGATGAAAAAGGTCATCAGCAGTAGCAATTTTCGAGGTCGCGTGCCTTTCAAAACACATGCGCGCATCGGTAAACCCCATCCCTTTGCCATTATCCACTACCTGAATGAGCGTTCTACCGGCATCTTTTATAATGAGTTGAATTTTGGTGGCACCGGCGTCAATGGCATTTTCCAACAACTCTTTCACCGCCGAAGCAGGGCGCTGTATCACTTCACCGGCAGCGATTTGGTTGGCAACAATTTCAGGAAGGAGATGGATTGTGTTCAATGATTAGATGATTATGTAATTATACGATTAGATGATCAATGGTAGGGGGCGCAAAATTTTGTGCCTTTACAAATTTCGCCACGACTTCTTCTCTGCCACCACCCCATTTTTCAATATGATCAATCCTGGATTAGAACGAACAGCATCGCGCACGATAAACGGTCCTTTTATCGGATCAATCGGATTGTAATAAATGGGAAAAGTGATATTGTATTTTTTAACAAAAGCAGCAATTTCATCGGGAGGAGAGTTTGTAATTCCCACAAAATCAATATTGTTTTCTTCGCAATAAGCAATAAGATTTTGTAGCGCTTCCGATTTCATTGCCTCATCATTTACTTCATCCAAATCATGCATAAAAAGCAGGTAAACATGCGCTGCATTTTTATTAAGATAGATGCTTGCCCAGTCTCTTCCCTGATTGTCTAACATGGAAAATCCTTGAATATCAGCATGAATCGCTTCTGAAATTACGGAGTCAATGCGATCTACATAGAAAAATTCATTATAAAAATTGGGATAGACATCCGTAATGTTGTCCATATCCTCCATGGATAATAGCATTTCTTCTTCTTTGTTATTTTTGTACAAGAAAAGCACATCAATCTCTGCGGGTTTTTCTATAAAAATATCTACAACATCTTTTCCCTTTTTCCAATCACTAAAATCTATAACCGGTAAATTGCGCAAACAATATATTTGTATTAATAAAGCAATAGCAGCACCCATAGTAGCAAACAGCCATTGCCCTAAGAGCGTTAATTTAATATCCGGAATCATTTTTCGTTTAGCAAAAATAATCAATGTAAGAATCATTAATACAACGTTTTTCAAAAACGTTTCCAGATTACTCATGGCAACGGCTTGTCCAAAGCAGCCGCAATCTTTCACCACATTAAATTGGTATCCATAGTGTACTTCAAGATGCTCTGCTATAGCTAACCACGCCGTTAAAAAGAAGAAAAATCCCATAAACAGAAGGTATCCCAATGCCGTGAGATTTACTCTAATTCTAAAAAGGAGCATAAAGCCCAGCGTAAACTCCGCGATGTTCATTAAAATGCCCAACGCCAAGGAAAACGGGTGCATGAACCCCATTCCGAAAGAAATAAAATATTCGTCCATCTTTATTCCGGAAGCCACGGGGTCAATTGCTTTTACCAAGCCGGAAAAAATAAACACGCACGCCAATAATATGCGTATGGTCATGAGCCAAATGGGTTCTTTTTGTTTTTTCATTGTTCTAAATTTTGAAGTATTATACATGGCACAGACAGATTTGAAGATTTAAGGTTTAAAAATTTAAAGATTTAAATTTTAATGGGTTATTGATATATTGATTTATCTCGTATGATGTAATTTTAAATTTTTAAATTTACAATGTTAATTTTATCATCGCAAACACGGCATAATTAATAATATCATAATAATTAGCATCCAACCCTTCGGAAACAAGGGTATTACCTTGATTATCTTCAATTTGTTTAATACGCAACAATTTCATTAAAATAATGTCGGTTAACGACTCCACGCGCATATTGCGCCACGCTTCGCCATAATCGTGATTTTTGTTGAGCATTAACGCTTTAGCATTATGAATATATTTTAGATACAATTTCGATGCTTCTTCGGCAGAGATCATACCTTCAAAAGAATCGGTCGCGCCTATTTCCAACTGTATCAATGCCATTACGGAATAGTTAATGATGCCGATAAACTCAGGAACAATGCCCTCATCTACTTTCGACACGCCTTTTTCTTGAATACTTCTAATTCTTTGTGCTTTAATATAGATTTGGTCGGTTAAAGAAGAAGTGCGCAAAATACGCCAAGCCGTGCCGTAATCCACTGCTTTCTTTGAAAAAAGGTCGAAGCAGATTTTTTCTATTTGGTCAAATTGAGAGGAAGTATTCATAGTGAGATCTGAAACTATCATTGTTTTACAAACTTTTGAACCGCAATTCTTTGTTCATTATCTATCACTTTTACAAAATACATTCCTGCGGCTAATGAGGTTACATTTGCTTGTGTACGATTATTATTTATATTCTGTTTGGAAGTCATTACTCTACCGGTCATGTCCATAATTTCGTAAGAAGAAATTTGATTTTCGGTTTCAATCATCAGGGTAGTATGTGCGGGATTCGGATAGAGGGTGCAAGACATAAGCTTATGATGAGAAATGTTTGACCACCACGCATAAGTTAAAACAATAGGATAATAAATAGTGTGATTACCGGATTTCACTTCCAGCATAAGTTCAATGTAACCAATCTCTTCCCACCACTTCAACGGAGCATACGTTAAAACCTCAAACATAATAAATTTTTCTTCGCCGGCTTCCATTGAAAATGGTAAGGTTTCATTAGAATCCGAACCTTCAGCCGTAATTTTTGCAATTGGGAAATCACCATTACTCAATAGCACACCTATAATATTACTTGCATTTGCAGATCCAATATTTTTTAAATCGAATGTGATTTGTATGGGAAAACCGGGAATAATAATATCGTTTTCCATATCAGCCTCAACAGTATGGTTCAACACTTTAAGTTTTGGAAGGTCTTCATTCACCATGGAACCCATACCGGGAATGGTAATGTTGTCAATCCATGCACAATCAGAACCGGAATTCTGACTTGGATCTTTCGAATATTCGAATGTGAAGGTACGGATACCGGGTTCTACTGCAAATGAAGCGGTACCCCAATTACCCGCTGTGCCTGATAGTTGTTCTTTTTGAGTGTTATCAATATAAAATCTAAAGAAATCGTATCCTTGTTCGGAAGAAACCCTACGTGCGTAAGATACATTAGATGCAACCGGTACGTACGTAGTCATTTTCAATTGAGAAGTATTATTGTGACCTAAATTTGTTTTAGAACGAGCGCTGTAAACGCCTTGATATACATTGGAGGTTGTAATTTCCCAAGGATGCTCTCCTTGTATCCAGGCAAATTTTGAGAAATCTCCGGTTTCAAAATCTTCCATAGCGGTGCCTACTACAATGGCGCCGGTACCTTCTGTTGTATAAATTCCTTTCAATGCAGAGAAATAGACCGGAATTAGAGCGCCATTTTCTACAAATGTTCCTACTTTACCTGTGAAAGTAACTTTTTTATTTCCACCGGCAACAATTTCAGTAACCGTCTGTTGGTCGGTAAACAATTCAAAACCGGAATAATATACAGAAGCTGTAGTAAAAACATCAAATATGGTATTATGTCCAATATTCGACAATTCAAATTCGATATTTACTTCATCTCCCGGGGCAATAGGACCGGTTCCCGAAACTTTGCTCACATTTGAGCCGGTAACTGCCAATCTTGGCGCTTGAAGCACCATCTTAATGCTTTTTTGAAAACTATTATTATCAGAAACCACATTTAGGCTTAACATAATGGGAGTTCCGTCTTGCACATAATCTTGTATATTAGTAAGAAAAATATTTGAAAGCGTTCGTTCTTCACCGGCTGCGAGTGCAGGAATGGAAGTAACGTTATTAACGATGGTCACCTCATTCGATTCGGTGGAAATGGAGATTTGAATATTTGAAGCATTAGCCACCCCTATGTTTTTAAGGGTAACATCAAAATAGACAGAGGCGCCATTGTAAGGAATGCTTGCCGTTGCCAAAGTTGCCGTACCGGTAACAAAGCTTCCTTCAGGAACAATACACTGAATGGTTTGAAAATACTGAATATATTTTTGTGCCCAGGCAGCAAACTCGTATTCTCCGGGCACACCAATCGGATTAAAATTTAATGTAATATTTCCATCTGCATCGGCAAAGCCTGCACTAATAAGTTCTCCTTCCTCATTAGTTAATGCACAATAAGCATAAGGAGCCACCTTTGCAGTTAAGGTATTTACTCCTACAACGATTACGCCGGGCAACTCTACTGCCATCTGAGAAGGTTGTGTTAAATAAGTCATTAAAGAAGGATCACCCATAAGATGGTAGATTTCCCAATAATATTTTTTATAAGTTGCACCTGAAGAAGAAGCTTGTACGGCTTCGTTTCCTGCAGTAATCATGGAGCCGAAGGTCGTCATCCATTTATCGTAAGTTTCTCCATGTGTATGAAATAGTCTATCATAAGCGCCTAAGCGTGTGGGATCGTAAGTTGGATTTACAGAGATTGAGCTTCTCGCTCCAATTGACCAATAGTAGTCTTCGTACCAATACGTATAGTCTGAGCCACCAATATAACCTACCGCACCTTTTCCTGTTGCACGAAGCAGCGCTTCACCGAAACATTCGTTTGCGTCGAATTTATTTGAAAAACAGCAACTTCCAATCATCAAACCATATTTATTCAAATTATTCATAACGGCAACATGGCCTACAAGAAAAGCAGGTTGGCTCCATCCGTCCCAATCGCAATGTGCGGTATAGTTGGCAATTCCTACTCCGTTGCCAATTTCCGTACGAATTTGAGCGGCTTGATTAGAACAGGGATGGAAATGCGCATAAACATTGGTGTATCCGTATGCCGTATTTGCGTAATTTTGTGTGGTATAATTTACAAAACCGTTGCCGAACGTAGGAGCATAGTTGTTATCATGTCCTGCAATCAAACAAATATTATCTAAATAGCTCGGATCAGGCATGGTAAATTGTTCGTATTGTAATGTTTTTTCAATTTGCGGGATTAAATGTCCCAAGTTTTGAGCGGAAAAACGTCCGTAGTAGCAGCAGGGAATATTGCCGCCATTCCACGTAAAATAGTATAAATCGGTGGGATGCGGATCTATTGTTACTACCTGAAATGCCGGTATTTGTTGCACATCGCCCACTAATAATACAAAAGTAGGCGCCGGATTTTCCGGAGTAGCATCCGTATAATGCGATTTAATGAAATTAGCAATAGAAGTGGTGGTAGCGCCCACATTAGGATCGTCCGTATAACCAATTTCTACGATAAACCCCTTTCTTTTTTTCCATGCCATAAATTCATCCAATGCATCTCTAAACATGGCATGGGCAACAATTAAATATTTAACGGGAACATTTGAAAATTCAGCTTTGCTGCCTTTCATCGGATTGATAATATTGGAAGGGCGGAATAATGGGCTTTTATGCAAATCTCTAACAGCTTGTGTTCTAACAAATTCTACTTTTTTGAAAAGAATCTCCACATCAATGGATGTATAAACCTTAATTTCGTTGGTTACCGGATTGTATTGCACCGGATTTACATAAAGCGTTCCCAAGTTTACATTACGCATTATACCCACCTCTTCAAATTGCGCTAATGGCAATGCATAAAATGCATCGGTTTGATACATGTTTTTATTTTGAATAAACTCAACCTGACCTCTATGAGATTTGGAAACAGAAGGCTGCGCCGGATAAATAGGATAATTGATTCCTAACGCTTTAGCATCATAAATCACAAAATCTTTACCATACACATTGAGCACATAATCGCCAAAAATAGGAATTTCCAGCATATTTACGGAAACCGGCAGCTCCGGATTACCCACATTGTTGCTACCTCCGCATCCATCTATATAAATACGTGAAAAATAGCCTTCATCGGTCTTAACATCCATCGTTTTTACATCTCCAAAAGCAAAGGAAATGCTTATTTTTTGATAGGTGTTCTCATTAATTTTGTAGCTTACTTGTGCATGTAATGAAACAGAAACGAGTATCATTACTGCGAAAAAAGAAAGAATTTTTTTCATTATTTTAATTTTTATTGTTTAATAAATTTTCTAACGATTTTTTTTTGCTTACTATCCACTACTTTAATAAAATACATTCCTGCTGCCAATGGACTTACATCTACCATTGTATTACTATTGTTCACATTTTGTCTATAAGTAATCATTCTACCCTGCAAGTCTATAATTTCGTATGAGGATATTTGATTTTCGGCTTCAATCATCAGGGTAGTATTTGCAGGATTCGGGTATATGATACAAGGCATGGGTTTACCCGGGCAAAAATTTATAGTACCCACGCAAATGGTTTCAAAATATTGAATATATTTTTGCGCCCAGGCAGCAAACTCATACTCTCCGGATTTTTCAAGCGGTTGAAAGCTTAGTATTATATTTCCGTTTGCGTCGGCAAAGCCTGTGCTCACAAGTTCTCCTGTGTTATCGGTTAATGCACAATAAGAATAGGGCGCTACTTTTGCGCTTAAGATGGTTTCTCCTATAAGTAGCTTGTTAGGTAATACCGTTTCCATTTGCGAAGGTTTTGTTAAATAAGTCATTATGGAAGGATCACCCATGAGGTGGTAAATCTCCCAATAATATCTTTTTATAGTTGAAGTTGAGGCTTGTACAGATTCGTTTCCTGCCATATTCATGGAGCCGAAAGTGGTCATCCATTTATCGTAAGTTTCTCCATGTGTGTGAAATAATCTGTCATAAGCGCCCAAGCGTGTGGGATCGTAAGTTGGGTTCACAGTGATGGAACTTCTCACTCCAATTGCCCAATAGTAGTCTTCATCCCAATAAGTATAATTTGAGCCGCCAATATAACCTACGGCGCCTTTTCCTGCTGCCCGGAGTAATCCTTCACCGAAGCATTCATTTTCATCGAATTTGTTTGATTCACAACAACTTCCAATCATCAAGCCATATTTGTTCAAATTATTCATGGCAGAAATGTGACTTGTTCTGAAAGCGGGATTATCCCATCCGCTTGGGCTACAGTGCGCGGTATAGTTGGCAATTCCTACACCGTCGCCAATTTCTGTACGGATTTGAACAGCTTTGTCGGAAGATGGATGGAAGTGTGCATAAACATTGGTGTATCCGTATTCCGCATTTGCGTAGTTCTGTGTGACATAATTTATAAAACCGTTACCATACCTGGTGGCGTAAAGAGCATCGTATCCTGAAACTAAAGCAATGTTATTTAGATAGTTAGGGTTATGCATCGTAAATTGTTCATATTGCAATGTTTTTTCAATTTGCGGAGTCAACTGTCTTATATTTTGAGCAGAAAAGCGTCCGTAATAGCACCAGGGAATATAGCCATCTGTCTTAGTAAAGTAATATAAATCGGTAGGGTGTGACTTTCCATCCATTGATCTTGAAAATGTCGGAATTTGTTCCACATCACCTACCAACAATACAAAAGTAGGCGCCGGATTTTCCGGAGTAGCATTATCATAATGCGATTTAATGAAATTAGTGATAGAAGTGATGTCTGTACCCACATCAGCATCATCCGTATAACCAATTTCTACTAAAAATCCCTTTCTTTTTTTCCATGCCATAAATTCATCTAATTCACCTCTAAACATAGCATGAGCAACAATTAAGTATTTAATAGGAGCATTTGAAAATTCCGATTTACTGCTTTTCATCGGATTAATAATATTGGAAGGGCGGAACAACAGACTTTTATGTAAATCTCTAATAGTTTGCGTTTTAATAAATTCTGTTTTCTTAAAAAGAATTTCCACATCAATCGCTTTATAGAGCTTAATTTCGTTAGTTACCGGATTGTATTGCACCGGATTCACATAAAGCGTTCCCAAATTTACATTACGCATGATGCCTACTTCTTCAAATTGTGCTAACAACGGTGCCGCATAAAAAGCATCGGTTTGATACGTGTTTTTGTTTTGAATAAACTCAATCTGACCTCTATGAGATTTGGAAACGGAAGGCTGAGACGGATAAACAGGATAATTGATTCCTAATTCCTGCGCATCATAAATCACAAAATCTTTACCATATATATTAAGTATGTAATCTTCGAAAATAGGAATTTCCAGCATATTTACGGAAACCGGCAACTCAGGGCATCCGGGATTGTTGCTATTGTCACATCCATCCATATAAATACGCGAAAAATAACCTTGATCTGTCTGGACATCCATGGATTTTAACGTTCCAAAAGTAAAAGAAATGCTTATTTTTTGATAAGTATTTTCATTAATCTTGTAGTTTACTTGTGCATGTAATGAAAATACAACAAGCATCATTACTACAAAAAAAGAAAAAACTACTTTTTTCATTTTGCTGATATATTAGTAAAGAAAAACGGGTACAAATATAGAAATATTATGATAGCAACAAAAATCTAAAAATATGAATTAAATAAAACAGGGTTAACGCAAATGCGTCAACCCTGAAGTCAATTTTATACAAATTATATTTCTACCTTATTACTGTGCTTCAACAACGTTACGAGTAGAAGCAATATTTACGATAACAGCACCCGGATTTTCTACAAAAGTAAGATTTGGAACTGCCAAGTCGCTTACTTTAATCATATCGTTGATTTCTAAATTAGAAATATCCACGGTAACCATTTCCGGAATATCTTTCAATAATCCTTTTACGGTGAGTTTACGCACTTTTTTTACCAATTTCCCTCCGCGGAGTACCCCTGGAGAAGTTCCGGTAATCATCACAGGAATGCCAATAGTAACAGGTTTTCCGTCCATTATTTCTAAAAAGTCAACGTGTAATAATTTGTCCGTAATCGGATGCCATTGTGTGGCTTGTACTACGGCTTCAAATTTTTTGTCGCCCACTTCCAGCTCTACATATTTCACTTCAGGAGTGAATAATAACTGACGGAATTGGGTTTCTTCTACTACAAATTGCAGTTGTTCTTTACCGCCATAAATTACGCACGGAATGAATCCTTGGGTGCGTTGCGCTTTCGCATCTTTTTTCCCTACGTTCTCTCTAAGAGAACCGCTCATAGATACAGATTTCATGTTTTTAAGTTTTGATTATTATTAAATTAAGGTGCTTTAAAAAAGCTCGCGAAAATATATTTTTTTTGATATTGCAAATAATTTGTATTCATTTTAAAAGAAATGAAAGAAATTTTAAAGATTTAATGTTAATTTGCACATCAAAATTAAATCGTTATGAACAGTACTATACAACACATTTGTAGCTGCCAACAGGATTGGACACCGGCATCATTCATTGAAGCTACGGTAACAGAATTAAAAGAGCAATTGGGAAACGATCGCGTAGTGCTCGGATTGTCGGGCGGCGTGGATTCTACCGTAGTTGCCGTTTTGTTGAACAAAGCGATTGGAAAAAATCTCTTTTGTATTTTTGTAGATCATGGATTGTTGCGCAAAAACGAATTTGAAACCGTATTAGAAAATTATAAAATTCTGAATTTGAATGTAATTGGCGTTCGAGCAGCACAACGTTTTTACGATGCGTTAAAAGGCGTAACCGATCCCGAAGCCAAACGCAAAATTATTGGCAAAGGTTTTATTGATGTGTTCGACGAAGAAGCACGTAAATTACAAGATATTAAATGGTTAGCACAAGGAACCATATACCCCGATATTGTAGAATCGAAAAACGCCGCAGGCAAAGTCATCAAATCTCATCACAATGTGGGTGGTCTTCCGGAAAAAATGAACCTGAAAGTGGTTGAACCGTTAAGGTCATTATACAAAGACGGCGTGCGTAAAGTGGGTGCAGAGTTAGGCATTCCGGAATCGTTGATACAAAGGCATCCTTTTCCGGGACCCGGATTGGGCGTGCGCATTTTAGGCGAAATCACACCCGAAAAAGTGCGCATTTTGCAAGATGCGGACGATATTTTCATTACCGGTTTAAAGGAACATGATTTGTATCATCAAATTTGGCAAGCCGGCGCCATTTTATTGCCCGTTCAATCGGTAGGTGTTATGGATGGTGAAAGAACCTACGAAAATGCGGTGGTATTAAGGGCTGTGAACTCTATTGATGCAATGACAGCAGACTGGGCGAAGCTCCCATACGAATTTTTAGCAAAAATTTCTAACGAGATCATAAACAAAGTAAAAGGAGTGAATCGCGTGGCTTACGACATCAGTTCCAAGCCTCCTGCAACGATTGAATGGGAATAAGCTTTTGAGAATGAGGAATGAGAGATGAAACCGCGAAACAAAAAAGAAATAAGTTTTTTAACTCATATATTAATAAGTAGGTAAAGAGTAAATTATGACAACAATAGAAATTATCGATTTAAAAAAGAATTTTGGCAAATTTGTTGCTCTAAATGGCGTTGATATAACGGTTAATCAGGGCGAGGTTCGTGCTTTTTTGGGACCTAACGGCGCGGGAAAAACTACCACCATTCGCTGTTTGCTCGGCATACTGAAACCTACCGGCGGAGATGTTAAGATATTCGGACGCGATGCCTGGAAAGATGCGGTAGAGCTTCACAAGCGTCTTGCCTACGTTCCGGGAGATGTGAATCTTTGGGATAATCTTACGGGCGGCGAGGTTATTGATTTATTCCTTTCGCTACGCGGGGCAAAGCACGACAAAGCGAGAAGAGAGCATTTTATACAGCTTTTTGAACTTGACCCCACCAAAAAATGCCGCACTTACTCTAAAGGCAACCGTCAGAAAGTAGCGCTTATATCCGCATTTGCATCCGATGTAGAACTTTACATATTAGATGAACCCACAAGCGGCCTCGACCCGTTGCTTGAAAAAATATTTCAAGATTGTGTACAGGAACTCAAAAACAAAGGTTGCAGCGTATTGTTGTCGAGCCATATTATGAGCGAAGTGGAAAAACTTGCAGACAGCGTAAGTATTATAAAAGACGGAAAAATTGTACTTAACGGCGCTATGACCGAGATAGCAGCCAAGGGCAAAAATTTGGAAGATCTGTTTCTGTCACTATACGGAAGGGGGGAATAATATGGTAGCTAATTTCGCAAAGTACGTAAGGTTTGTAATAAAAAGAGACCGAATTACATCTTTAATCTGGCTTATGGCGCTTTCATTTTTTGCGCTATTGCTGGCGGCAGTTTATCCCGGATTGTTTCCGGATGAGGCTGCGATGCATGGCATGTTAGCCACAATAAACACACCTTCAATGATTGCATTGATGGGTCCTGTTTACGGACTTGATGTCATGACATCTGCCATCATAATGGGACAAAACTGCTTGGTTTGGTTTGCTATTGCCGTAATTGTGATGAATATCTTTTTTATCAACCGCTATACACGGACGGACGAAGAGTTAGGCAGATTAGAAATGATTATCGCGTTGCCCGTTGGCAGGTTAACCGACAGCGTGTCCATGATTTTCTTGTCGTTTGTGTTGAATATCGCCATAGCCTTATTAATTGCCGTGTTTACACTCGTAACCGGTATCGAAGGAAGCAGCATAATGGGAGCATTAGTATATGGATTGTCTATAGGAATGCAAGGCTTTGTATTTGCGATGTTGGCATTGCTGATGGCTCAACTTTTCTCTACCGCAAGCGGAAGTATGGGCGCCGCATTTGCGCTTATGGGCATATCTTATATGCTTCGCGCTTATGGAGATATGAACAACAACTTGTTGTCGTATATTTCGCCGATGGGATTGGGATTGAAAGTCGAAGCGTTTTATTCCAATAATTTTATTCCAGTTCTTATATTATTTGCCCAAGCAATAGTTGTGGCAACGGTTGCTTTGTGGGTAAATGCACGTAGAGATTCGGGAGCGGGCGTGTTTCCCGCTCGAAAAGGCAAGGCGCACGCAAGCAAGTTTCTTTTAAGTCCGTTAGGATTTGCATGGCGATTATTGCGTAACGGCTTCTTTGCCTGGATCATTGGAATTTTCGCTATGGGCGCTGTTTATGGCTCTGTTATTGGAGAACTTGACAATTTTGTAGAAGGTAACGACATGATTCAACAGATGTTACAAGGGCACGGAGGCGCAGCAACGCTTTCCGACGCTTTTGTCGCTTTATTGAACGGTATTATGGCATTGCTCATTTCCATACCGTTAATCAATTGTATAAATCGCTTGCGAAGCGAAGAAAAACGAGGCAGACTGGAGTCAATAGTAGCCACTTCGGTATCAAGAAAAAATATATTGTGGAGTTTTATATTGATTGCGGTATTAGAAGCCTTTACACTGACACTGTTTGGAATATTCGGACTGTATGCTGCCGCAAGCTCATCGGGACTTGTTGTCTTTGGAACGCTCCTCAAAGCAGCTTTTGTTTACTTGCCGGCATTATTTGTAATAATCTCACTTGCAGTATTTTTAGTTGGGATGTTTCCAAAACTGACCTCATTAGTATGGATTGTATTCGGATATTCATTTGTAACATTTTATTTCGGACGACTTTTTAACGTACCGGAAATAGCATTAAAATTATCGCCCTTTGGCAATATTCCACAATTGCCCGTACAGGAACTTTCGTTAATGCCTCTTGTTGTGCTGTGCATTATTGCCATAGGATTTTGTTTGATGGGGATTGTGGGGTTTGAAAGGCGTGATATTAAAAATTAGTTCTACCGAGCTTTGATCCCCGTTAGGATTGAAGGTATCCTATTTTCCATAATTAGTGAAAACCTATGGCAATTGAAAATTGTAAAGTTTCGATTAAAATAATATTTTTGCATGTATTTATGAATTAAGTACAATGGCAGAAAATTGCGGCAGGCAAAATCGTGAAAATTTGAAAGTTGAGCTTAATTCTATGTATATTTTTTTGAAAAAATAATTTTAAAGTTGCGCCCGACACGAATTAGGGAACTAAAATGAAAAAAACCTTACTAATTTTAGCAGTCATAATTGGTTTTGGAATTATTTCAAATGCCCAAGACGTAATTCTGAAAAAGGACGGTTCGGAAATTATTGCAAAAGTGCAAGAAATTACCGACCACCAAATTAAATACAAAGATTTTGACTTTCAAAACGGGCCGATCCGTAACATAAACATCTCGGAAGTGTTTATGATTACTTACGAAAATGGACAAAAAGAAGTTTTTAACAAATCGGTTGAAATGAAAAATGAGTCTACGCAAGATGTCAAAACACAATCTCAAACGAAACAGAAATCGTCCCAAAATTGTGCTAAGAATATTGCTTTTGGTTTGGATATAGGACTTGGAGGTTCTTTTGCAAGCATAACCGGAATAAATAACTATAGAAGTCTACCATTTTTTGCCCCAGCTTTGGGTATTCGTGTGATGCATCATTTCAATCCTTATTTTGGCGTTGATTTTATTAAAATAAATTGGATAACCGATGTTCTCACTGCCAATAGCTATTATTCGTATACTCCTTGGCAAATGAGAATACAAATTATGCCCGGAGTTCGTGGAAATTCACCGACTTTTTTTAAATGTATGTCCGTATATACCGCTTTTCGGTTAGGGTATGGAATGCATGTTGCCGGTGGCTTTAATTTTCAAGGTTTATGTTTAGAAACTGAACTCGGCTTGAATCTCACGCGTACTATTTTTGCCGGATTTACATACAACTATCATAAATATTATGGTCCTGATTTAGGGCTAAATATGCATACGTTGTCATTCCGTCTCGGTATTAATATTGGGAAATAATTGAAAAGATATTGAAAAATAGTGGCGATCGCTTTGTCAATTCGATACGAAAGGCGTAACTGACCCCGATTACATTGTTCGCTCCCACATATCGAAAATCTTCCAAAATTCAATCTTTCAATTTTCACGTTTTTCCAAAAATTGCATTTTTTGAAGTAAAAATTGCTTCTTTTTCAATTTTTTGTACATTTTCAACATTCTGAATGTAAGGAGAATAATCATATATTAGCCGGCAAAAAATAATATATATGTTCAATTTCACACGCGGAGAACGAATCGCCGCAATCATTTTGCTTCTTCTTATTATTATACAATTGTTGTTTTCTGTTTTTTACGAAGCACGCTCTTCAAAATCGGTTGATTTTACCGAATTTAAAGAAATGGTAACCCAATTTGAAGCACGTCAACTGTTTTTAGAAGATTCTATTGAAAATGCGCGAAAAGAGTATTATGCCAACAGGTATCAACAAAATAGAAAAGAATATTATAGGTACGATGCTGAACGAAATAGAAATGCTCCTTTTGAAAAACAAGAGAAAAAACCTCAATATACGATTATGAAATTGGAATTAAATGAATGTGACACATCGGAAATTGTGGTAGTACCGCAATTTGGAAGTAAACGCGCCCAAAAATTGGTGGAATACCGCGAAAACCTGGGAGGTTTTTATGCTTTTGAACAAGTGGAGGAAATCTATATCCTTCAAAATATTGAAGTAGAATTTTTGAAGAAATATTTTACGTTGGATGTTTCATTAATTCGTAAAATAAACATCAATACAGCTATTTATAAAGAGCTCGTTAGACATCCTTATATTGATGCCTACTTAGCCAAACTCATTATCAATTACCGTGAAAAAAATGGAGAATTCACCTCTATGGAAGAGGTGCAAAAGGCAACCAATGCTTATCAGGAGTTGATAGAAAAGTTGCGACATTATATCGAATTTTAAATATGTTAATCATCAATCACTAACTATTAATCACTAAAAAATGTTATTTTGCGTTACAATAATATATTATGTCTCTATTAAAAAATAAAATATTTCTTAGCCTGCTTTCCGGAGTGTTGCTGTGGCTTTCATGGTATCCGTATGGTTTTACTTTTTTAATTTTCATTGCTTTTGTACCACTGTTCATTTTAAGTGATAAACTTCTGAAAAAGAAAAAAGGAATTGCCTTTTGGCAAGGTATCTGGGCTTCTTTTCCGGCATTTTTAATATGGAACACCGGCGTAACCTGGTGGATTTGGAACAGTACACCTCCCGGCGCCGTAGCCGCCATTGTGCTGAATTCCTTTTTTATGAGCTGTGTGTTCGGAGCGTGGCATTGGATTAAAAAATCAAACCTTCCGAAAATTACGGTTCCGTTGGCTTTCATCGCGTTTTGGTGCTCGTGGGAGTTTTTGCATTTGCATTGGCAACTCACCTGGCCCTGGCTAAATCTCGGAAACGTGTTTGCCGTACATCCGAAATTGGTGCAATGGTATGAGTATACCGGTACTTTTGGGGGAACGATTTGGGTGTTGATTGTGAATTTTTTGGTTTATTGTTTTTTTCAGCATAGAGACACAGAGAACCACAGAGAACCACAGAGAACCACAGAGAAAATCTGTGGAAATCTGCGTCATCTGCGTACTAAAAAAACTTTAGTAATACTTATACTCACCATTATTACGCCCATAATCATTTCTATAATCATTTATAAAACCTATACTATAAAACAAGAAAACGGCATCGAAGTAGTGATTGTGCAACAAAATATTGATCCCTGGACAGAGCAATACGAAAAATCAAACTTCGAATTGGCGGAATTGATCATTCAAACTGCCGCCCCAAAACTTACTCCCAATACTGTATTGATAGTATGCGCTGAATCGGCTTTGTCACACGCCATTAACGAAGAACTATTGTTTAATTTGGACATCTATCCAAATGCCACATTTCAATTATTCGACGCTTTATTTCAACAATATCCACAATTAAATATTATTTTGGGATTATCTACGATAGCCCTTTTCGATACAAAAGTTACACCTACTGCGCGTGATTATTACGACGGAACTTTTATAGAATTTTATAATACCTCATGTTTGTATGGCAAAGATACCGTTGAATTGTATCATAAATGCCGATTGGTTCCGGGCGTAGAAAAAATGCCTTATCCTAAGATTTTTGGATTTCTTGAAAATTTAGCCATTGATTTGGGAGGTACCAGCGGCTCGCTCGGCACCGACTCGAAGCAAAGAGTTTTTACGGCAACAACTCAACAAGGCGTCGTAAAAGTAGGGGCTCCTATTTGCTACGAATCTATTTTCGGTGAGCTTTTTTCTCAATTTGTAAAAAACGGCGCCCAACTCATGTGCGTAATTACCAATGATGCGTGGTGGGGAAACACGCCTGGCTACAAACAACATTTTGAAATGAGTAAATTACGCGCCATTGAAACCCGTCGCTATATTTTGCGTGCCGCCAACACCGGAATTTCCGGTTTTATCGATCCGCTTGGAACTGCGCATCAAAAAACGGAATACGAAGTACGAACGGCTATTGTTCAAACGGTTTATCCTAATGATGAAATTACCTTTTACACAAAATATGGTGATTATTTAGCCAGGATAATGCTCGCGATTGCTGCATTGACACTTTTATTTGGAATTGTAGTAAACGTAAGAATTATGAAAAATATCCATTAAACCATCTTTAAAGGGCATTGTAAGTGCCGCTTCGTAAGGAATTATATGGCTAAAAAATGCTCAAAATGGCGTATTAACATTTATTAACAATTTTATTTAATTAAATATCAATGTAATAAAAAGTACATTAACGTTTATTAACAAATTGCATTGGATTAAGAATATTTTTGCCTCCGTAAAAATTTTATTAATCTAAAAAAATGTTTTTATGAAAAAAGTATTTATTTCTATTGTGGCAATAGCATTTTCTTTTTCTGCCTTTGCCGGAGGTCTTTTGACAAACACGAATCAAAGCGCTCGTTTTTTGCGTAATCCTGCACGAAACGCTTCTATTGAAATTGATGCCGTGTACAGCAATCCTGCTGGTTTATCATTTATGAAACACGACGGTTTTACATTGTCTTTGAACAATCAAATGGCGTTTCAAACTCGTACCATCACTTCAACTTTTGCACCATTTGCAGCCAACGGCGGAAACGACACAAAAGTTTACAAAGGCACAGCCAAAGCATTTTTTATTCCAAGTTTGCAAGCAGCTTACAAAATGAAAAATTGGGTATTCAGCGGTAGTTTCGCCATTGTGGGCGGCGGCGGAACATTAGAGTATAAAAACGGATTGCCCATGTTTGAAGCACCGGTAGCCATGTTACCTGTTCAGGTAAATGGAATGTTGCAACAATTACCTGACATACCTACTGATTGGGGAATCAGTAAATATTCGCTTAATCAATATTTGAAAGGCTCATCCATAACTTATGGTACGCAATTAGGAGTTAATTACAAAATCAAAAATATGTTTTCGGTTTTTGCCGGAGCGCGCGCAAGTTTTGTCAGAAATGGATATAACGGATATATAAAAGATATTAAAATCAATCCGAATATTCCGCCATTTGGGCTGTCAGGTGATAATATGATACCGGCAACGGCTTTTGTGAACATTTTAGCAGAGAATCAATTAATTCCACAAGAGCAAGCTGATGCTCTTATAGCACAAGTATCCGACAGAGCAATTGACCTAAAACAGTCAGGTTGGGGTATAGCGCCAATTCTTGGCGTAGATTTCAACTACAAAAACCTGAACGTTGGCATAAAATATGAATTTAAAACCGCCATCAAGCTTACAAACAAAACCAAAGAAAATACAAGCGGTATGACAGATTTCGACGAAGGTGTAATCACCCGCAATGATCTCCCTGCGTTACTGGGAACGGGCGTGTCTTACGCATTTTTAAAAGAAAAATTGATTGTAAGCGCGGGTTACCATTTGTTTTTTGATAAAAGTGCCAAAATGGCTAATGATAGACAAAAACAGCTCAAAAGCAATTCTTATGAAGTACTGCTCGGATTGGAATATGTAATCAATGATAAATTTTTGGTAAGTGCAGGCGGACAACTTACCCGCCTTGGATTAACCGATAATTTTCAATCGAATATGAGTTTCTACTGCAATTCGTTTTCAGTTGGAGTGGGCGGCGCCTATAATATCACCAAAAGATTAGCGCTTAATTTGGCGTATTTGTACACAAATTTCGACAAATACACCAATGAGAATCCATCTTATAAACTTCCCGGCTTAGGTGGCAAAGAAGTATATGCCCGCACAAGCCACGCTGTTGGCATCGGACTTGATTATAAGTTCTAATAAAAAAACTTTGTTTTGAAAAAAGGGTTGCCGAAATTTGTACGGCAACCCCCTTAAATAACATTTTTATGAAAAAAAAACTATATTCTTTTATTTTGTGCCTTTTAGTCTCTTCTTTTTTCGGCACATTAAATGCACAACAATCTATTTATCAGCTTCCCAACAACAGTTTTGAAACCTGGTATCTTGAAACTTCAAATGTAAAAAGTATCGTTCCCACTAACTTTAACTCGTTTTACAGTGCAAGCGGACAATTTGGAACTTTAGCTGCAGATAAACGATGCGACAGTTCGCGTGATGTTCGTGCCGGAGCTACCGGAATTTTTTCCCTGCATTTGTTTTCCACTACTATGTTGGGAATCAGAGCCAATGGAAATGTTACTACCGGAAGAATTAATGCGGGAAGCATGGTAGCAAATAATTACGATAATTATAATTACTCGGATTATACAACGCCAAAGCATTATCAGGAAATTACAGGAACTCCTGACTCTTTGCGTTTTTGGGTAAAATACTTACCCGGAAGAAATCAAACCTCAAATATTACAGACAAAGGAAGAATACGGGTTTACATACACGGAACGGGTGAATGCAGGGATGCTTCGCAATATCCGGCAGGAATGACTGAAACACAATTGTATTATGGAAAGGCTATGAAAGAGTTTTACAAGGAAGATGGCGAATGGCATTGCTACCAAGTACCTTTTGAATATACAGGAACAAATATTCAGAAAAATGCTAATGGTAATTATTATGTATTGTTATCCATGACTACCAATTCGATACCGGGAGGCGGCGCAGATAACCCGGACAAAGTTTGGTTTGACGATATTGTTTTCATTTATAATAACCCTCAATCAATACAGAGTTTAACTGCTATAGAACAAATCATTACCTTATTTCCCAATCCTGCAAGTCAATATGTAATCATTACCGCATCTCAAAATATAACCACTACTGATGTGAAAATATTTGATATCCGCGGTGCATTAGTATTACACGAACCTTTTGTAACCTTAGTAGCAGGAGGAAAAATAGATTTGGCAAAGCTTCACAAAGGTATTTATCTTGTGCACATAGAAACCAATGAAGGTATTGTAGTAAAACGACTTGTGGTAAAATAGGAATACTTTGAACCTCAAAATCTTAAATCTTTTAAATCTTTAAACCCCAAACAATCCCCAAAACATTATGAATAATCAAACCAAATCAACCCGCACAACCAGTTCCTTTCAAAAAATCAGTACGAAAAGAAAATTAGAATCTATCTTCCTTTTTGTTACGGGAAAATGTAATGCAAAGTGCACGATGTGCTTTTATTCCGGAGACATGGACACCAAAAAACAAGATTTAACCTTTGATGAAATGAAAAAGATTTCCGAAACTGCCGGCGAATTTAACCGCTTATGGTTATCGGGAGGAGAACCAACATTGCGTACCGATTTATCCGAAATATTGGAAATGTTTTATAAGAATAACAAAATCAAGGACATCAATTTTCCTACAAATGGTTTGATGCCCGACAGAGTTGTGGAATGGGTGAGTCGTTTTAGAAAAAATTGCCCTGACTGTACAATTACTGTGAGCGTGTCTCTAGATGGTTTTGGAGAAACGCATGACACACAACGCGGTGTTCCGGGTAATTTTTATAAAGCATTGGAAACATTAAAAAAAGTGGATAAACACTTCGGAAAAGATCCCCGGGTAATGACTAATATCGGCACTGTGATTACTAGGTACAACTATGATCAGATTTATGATTTTATGACCTGGGTGTATGGACGTTTCAACACGTCAACTCACACAATTGAAGCTGCCCGCGGCATGACCCGTGAAGAAGGAGTGAAAATTCTAACGGAAGCTTCATTAAAGAAACTACAGGATGAAGTTTCACCAATTTATTCGGGGTATGCCGAGCGAATGAAAGCAAATACGGAAGGTCTTCGGGGCAAAATTACCAAAATCTTTTATCTTGGTTTGATGAGAACTTTGTATAATGTTCGTGCTGAAAACATTGATAAGTCTACGCCTTGGGGAATGGATTGTACAGCCGGAGAAACCACATTAGTGATTGATTATGACGGACGTTTTCGCTCTTGCGAATTGCGCGAACCTATTGGTAATGTGAAAGATTACGGATGTAACATCACCGATATTATGCGTAGCGATGCCATGAAAAAAGAGATGGAAACAATTGGGCATGGATACAAAGCAAATTGCTGGTGTACACACGGATGCTGGATTATGTCGTCTATCGTTTTTAATCCTCACAAAATGATTTCCAGTGTATATAAAGGATATCGTCAAAGCCAAAAGTTGTATAAACCCTTAGATTTTATAAACGAAAATCATTTAAAACATTTAGAAGAAAAATACAAATTGGATAAGGAAAAATTAGATATAAAATGAAAATATTTCTTGTTACCCGTGGATCAAACGGCGATATATTTCCCTATCTTAGTGTTGCCGCCGAATTAAAAAAAAGAGGGCATCAAATCATGCTCAGTATTCCAAATCTGTTTGAAAAAGAGGCAAAAGCATTCGGACTTGATTACGTAATTCAAGGTTTAGACGATCTTGAGGGTATGATGCAAGGCGGAGCGACAAAGTCAATTGGAGTGCGTAAATTATTATCTTGGATAAACGATACTATTGATAATCAGTTCTCCGAATTAATGCCGTTGGTAAAAGAATGCGATCTGTTTATTTCAACCAATACGGAATTAGCGGCGCCCAGCATTGCCGAATATTGTAAAAAACCGCTGATACGAACTGCTTACGCTCCATTTTTGCCGGGGGAAAAAATTCCACCTCCCATATTTCCATTTCCCAAGCCCAATCGTATCATGGCTCCATTATTATGGAAAGTGTTGAGTATTTCTGTCAATATGATGTCGATCAAAAGATTGAATAAGCATCGTTTAGCACATGGTATTTTGCCCATGAAAAATTATGCGCAGCATGCTCCGGGATATGCGCACAATCAGTTGATGTACAGCCCTACTTTGGGAACGGTTGATCCTGATTGGAAATACTCATGGGATATCAGCGGATATTGTTTTAACGATACTTTTTCTTATGAAGAAACAGCTTATCAGGAGTTGATAAAATTTATAAAAAAAGATAAACGCCCTACCCTATTTTTTTCTCTGGGAAGTTGTTCTTCAAAAAAAGGGACAAGATTTGTAAATATGCTACTGGCTATTATCAAAAAGAATGATTACAAACTAATTGTTGGTTCGGGATGGTCAAAAACAGGTTTTCATCTTGAGGAAGATGAACATTTTTACCTTATGAAGAATGCTATTCCGCATAATCTGATTTTTCCGGAGTGTAATGCCATTATTCACCACGGGGGGTGCGGCACCACACACAGTGTTGCTCGCTCTGGAAAACCGCAAATGATTACTCCGCTCTTTATTGATCAACATTATTGGGGATATCGTGTCCATACTTTAGAATTGGGTCCAAACTACATAAATATCGGTAGAATTTCTTTTAAAAAATTAGAAAAAAAAGTGAAAGATTTGGTTTCAAATCCAAACTATCGTAAAAATGCGAAAATAGTAGCCGAAAAAATGAGCAAAGAAAACGGAATCCAAGCCTTTTGTGATTACGTGGAAAGTTTTTCGAATGTTGAAAAATAATATAATTTTGTGCTAATAATTTTCGAAAATTAAATGAGCCATTAAATACTAATAGATGTATAAAGATTACAACAAAAACCTAGTTTTTACAGCCTGTTGCGCAGGCTTAGCTTTCTTCGGAGTTACTATGCTGGCTTTGGGACCTGTACTTTCGCAGTTGAGCGAAGGCGCCAATGCATTACCGGCAACACTCTCCATCGGAATTATTATAGGTACGGTGATTTTTGGTCCCATAGTAGATAAATTCGGTTATAAATGGCTATTGATTACCGGATTGGCAATGGTGTTGTTGGGAATTCAGGGGTTGGCAAACCTAACAGACATCTCGCTCCTGCACACATCCATATTAATATTGGGTATAGGTGGTGGGATACTCAACGGCGCGACCAATGCATTAGTTTCCGAAATCTACGACGATAAAACCCGTGGCGGACGATTAGGTATCCTCAACGCCTTTTACTGTATCGGCGCACTATTATGGACATTGCTGAATTATTTCATCGACGGTAAATTTACCTTACCACTTAACTACATATCGGTGATTATGTTTGTTTTTATCATCTTTTTCTTTGCGATATCATTCCCCAAACCCAAGCCTCATGCTACGGTATCTATTGCTAAAATGTTGGGCTTATTGAAATATCCGGCTTTGATTCTTTTTGCCTTTATGTTGTTTTTCCAATGCGGATTCGAGGGTATCACCGGTAATTTTACTATTCGGTTTTTAGAGAGCACTCAAGGTATTACTACCCATATGGCTACGCTATCACTGACTTGGTTCATGATCGGCATGCTCGCCGGACGGCTACTATTGAGTGTTCTAATGAAGAAATGGAATATTACCCGCATCTTATACCTGTATTTGAGTGTGGCATTGATTGGTGTGGTGCTTCTGTTTACGATTTGTGTAGTATTTGTGTGGGTTACTCCGCCAATACTATTGATATATATTGCTACTGCATTGATGGGTTGTGGCGCAGGCGCTACTTTTCCTGTGGTGTTCAGTTATATTGGCAGCGCTTTTAAAGAATTATCGGGTACAGCATTTTCAATCGCTATTTTTATCGCATTCTGCGGATTATTTACCTTTAATAAAATTACCGGCATTTTATTTGACAAAGCACAACTCGATTATTTTCCGATAACAATGGCTTTCGCTATTATAATGGTTATGATTTTGTTACCGATTGCAAAGCGCAAACTATAAAAAAGATAAAATACCGCATTATTCCGTATATCTATTAAAAGGTTTAACTATTTTCTTTGCATATTCTCATCGCTTATCAATCTGCGACAAACTAAACCCCACCATTAGCACCGACATTCCGGTGAGAATGAGCAAATATTTCCCGATTTCCATAAAAGTAGCGCCTTTTAACATCACATCTTTTATGGCAATGATAAACCATTTGGCGGGGAAAATATCGGCTAACCACTGAAAAAAGAGCGGCATATTATCTAACGGAAATAAAAACCCCGAAAGTAAAACGGTGGGCAGAAACAAGCCCATCATGGTCACCATCATGGCGTCTAATTGCGTTTTAGATACGGCAGAGATGAGCAATCCGAAAGAAGCGGCGGTAAACATGAAGATAATACATAAAAATAATAACAATCCAATACTCCCTTTTATCGGCATTTGAAAAACAAACACACTGATAATCAAAATAAAAACCGTGCTGATTAAAGAAAGAAACATGTAAGGAATTACCTTTCCAATGGCAATGTTGATTTTTTTAACGGTGGTGATCAACATCATATTCATAGTGTTGGTTTCTTTTTCGCGGGCTAAAGTGATGGATGACATTAACGCCGTGATAATAATCATGATAAGTGTAATGATCCCCGGAACAAACATATACACACTGTTTAGTTCCGGATTGTATTGCATGGTGGTTACAATGGAGATTGGATTTTCGGCGGCATGGTTTTCGTAATTATATTCGGTAATGAAATCGTTGAAAACTGCTCTCAGATAGTTATTTAAAATAGAAGCGATATTTATATCCGATACATCATTAATAATTTGAATACTTGCAATACGCTCCACTGCCAACGATTCTTCAAATCGCGGTGGAATAATCACCGCAATTTTTATCTGCTTATGTTTAAAATCATGGTCGATTTCTGTTTCCGTATCCAAAAAATTCACCACTTGAAAATAACCTGATGCTGTAATTTTTTCAATCAATTGTTTCGATTGCGAATCTTTCGACTGGTCGAGAATAGAGATTTTAGCGTTTCTAATTTCCGTACTGATGGTAAACCCGAAAAGCAAGATGAGCGCAATGGGCATTGCCAAAACGAGAAATAACGATACACGGTCGCGCCCGATGTGAATGAATTCTTTTTGTAAAATTGCTAAAAACGCTTTCATAATCACCTATTTACAAATTTTACAAAAATATCGCCAATGGTTTGTACGCCCATCTGTTCTTTCAATTCGGTGGGTGTACCTATTAGTTTGAGCTCACCTTCCGCCATAATGGAGATACGTCCGCAATACTCAGCTTCATCCATATAGTGCGTGGTTACAAAAATGGTAACGCCCGTTGCGGCGGTTTTATAAATCAATCCCCAAAACTCTCTACGCACAATAGGATCTACGCCGCTGGTGGGTTCATCTAAAAAAACAATTTGCGGGCGGTGCAACAACGCAGTAGCAAAAGCCAAGCGTTGCTTCCAACCTAATGGAATGGAATGCACCAATTCATTCGCAAAGTCATTCATATTCAATTCATTCAAACTATCTTGAATGCGTTGTTTCAATGTTTTTTTCTCAATTTTATAAATCGTGCCGAAAAGTTGCATGTTTTCATATACGGTTAAATCATCGTACAATGAAAACCGCTGACTCATATAGCCAATACTTTTCTTTATCAGTTTTGCTTGGGTCGCCAAATCATATCCGGCAATTTTGGCGTTTCCGGAGGTGGGCAGAAGCAGTCCGCACATCATTTTCATAGCGGTAGTCTTGCCTGCACCGTTGGCACCGAGGAAGCCGAATATTTCTCCTTTTTTAATAGAAAAAGAAATGTTGTTTACCGCAATAAAACTTCCAAATTTTTTAGTAAGATTTTCAACGATGATGGTGTACATGGAAATTAAACTACAATATAATTTTTTGTATTATTTTCAAATGCAAATAAACATAAAAAATCACAGTTTAGACTATTCAACTATCACCTTCTTCATAACGTTCCCGTATTCGGAATTTATCCGCACAAAATATATCCCCGTCGGCATAAATGAAACCGAAATGCTCATATGGGTAGCACATTGGGTTGTTTCATAGAGCAATTGACCTGTGATGTTATAGATACAAACAGAAGTTGGAACAATATTTCCTTTGATATTCAATTCGTTATGCGCAGGGTTGGGAAATATTTGGAAAGAATCCGTTTGAAGGTTATTGATGTTTGTATCATCTATTTTAACGCTGACGCCTTCTGTCCATTTCGATTCCTCGCAATGTTCGTAAACAGCGCTTACTTGATAGAGGTATGTTCCGTTGGAGAGATTTTCGTCACGATATTCCTGTTCGGTGTACAAGATTCCATTGATTGGTGTTCCATCGCGATAGATGTTATAGCCTAATAATTCTCCGTTAATGTTTTCCGGTTCATCCCAAATGATAATGGCTGTGTTTTTTTCTGCAGTCCCGGCAAGGTTGACAGGTTCTTCGCACAAATTTGGAGTAAAGAAGCAAACGATATTAGAAATCTCAGAAACGGATTCTTTATTGTTGGCAAAAACGGCGGCTATATTATAAATATAAATACTTTCGGAGAGATTGTATTCTGTAAAATTTCTGTCGGTAAGCAGTGCTGAATTTAAGCCATCTCCATTACGATAGATGTTATAGCCTATGGGCGTTTCTCCTTCGGGCGCTTCCCAAGTGATGGTAATATTGGCTTTTTCTTTATCTAATACGGCGACCACATTTCGGACACGCGGGTATACTTCGGAAATGACAACGGAATAATCCAGCGTTTGCCCCCAACTATACCCGCCACATGCTTCAGACTCTGTTTCGTATTGGGTTCGAAGTCTGAAACGATGTGTTCCGGGAACAGCGTCCTCAGGAATTGTAATAGTTTGTGAATATTCCGTATTTTCCGAATTGCAAAAAATATCAATCATATTTTCATTGTCATCAAGAATTTTATTCCCATTCAAATCTATCCATCCTTTTACCTGGTGGTAGCCATAGCCAACTTTTACCGTAATGGTATATTGTTGCCCCGGCATTAATATGGCCGTCATATCGGTATAATTGCTGTAACCGGTTGACGAACATGCAGGTTCGTGATCTATTTCGGCAAATTTGACGTATGTCAATCTATCGTTGTAAACAGTACAATTACTTAACCCCGGTTTGCAATAATCGGAAGATGATATTGTAAAAGGAGCCGTAAAAGCAAGTTCATATTTAGCTTTTAGTAGTAAATTCATATCCGCTTGATGTCCGGCAGGCATTGCCTGGCTAACAATTACGGCAGAAGTAAAATCCATACTTTCTCCGGCAGGCAAATTTCGTTTTCCGTTGTTTAACTCTTTTTCGCAGGCAAAAATAAGATATTCATCGTTCGTTTTTATATCGCCTTGCACAGCATAAGCGTCGGCACGACCTTTATTGATGATAGTCGCCGTAATCATGGCTGTTGTACCCGGTTCCAAATGTTCGCCATTATTTATCAAAATTTTTTCCAAAGAAAACCTGGGTGCATAAGCCTTTAACGGCATGTTGCTATTCCATGATTTTTTGACGCCTTCGGTAACGGTAACCGTTACGGGGAAAATTTTATTGTCGGGAATATTGTTGGCAATGGTAACGCGGAATTTGACCGTTGCTGTTTCGCCGACGTTAATGCTTGCGCATTGTGCTGTTGCGTTGTTAATAATAAGCTGCGAGTCGTCGCAAGAAATGGTAACGGTAAGAACGCCCGTTGTCGGGGCGACGCCTATATTTTTCAATGTAACTTCAATTTCACTATTTACTGAGATATAGGTTAGCGCCTTTTCACCAACAACAGTATAGCTGTCGTAAATAATGTAAGAACCTTCAGCTGGAACACATTCAATGCTTTCATAAATAGTAGTTGTGTTAAACGCCGTAACTACAAGCAATACTTCTCCCGAAACAAACTGATTTTCAATATTCACCATTCCTTCTTCATTTGTAAAAGCGGCATGATAAACTCCGTTTTGAGAGATACAAACCAAAGCACCTTTAATAGGCGCATCATCAACTGTAATGGTTGTCGAGAATGGCGTTCCCTCTAAAAATACCTGCATTGAGGAAGCGAGTAAATCGGGTTGCTTTGTTCTTAATTGCAAGGCGACGTCGCCAAAAGTTGTCCATGTATGGACTGTTTCGACGTCGCTAATTGACGGATTTTCGGTAAGCATTAAATTTCCTGCATTAACCGTCAACGCTCCCCAAATGGTGCGTTGTTCGTTGGTTGTTATTCCGTTTTGTCCCGGATATTGCGCGTAGTTGAACCCTCCTGTGAGAATATCGAAAAAGTAATCCTGTCCGCGCATTGGAGGCGACCATGGCTGACTGATGGATGACATCCATGTAACGATAGCGCCGCCGTTTTCTTTTTTCAACCATGCCTCTCCAAAACAATCGTGAGTATTGTGAAAAGCGCCATTTCCACATGCAACAGAAACGATAAACGGTAATTTATTGCCATTAGTAAGTTGCTCTATATCATCGTTACCAAATCCGGTAGTACCCCATGAGGTTGATGAACCGTGGCCGCAGTAGGCAATGGCGGATGCGCCTTCGTTAATATGACTTGTAAGCATAGTGATATGGGCTTCCGGCTCATAATTCTGATAATGAGTATGATATGTGAAAGGCTGAAGTCGTTGGGTGTAAATTCTCTGTATGTGAATATAATCCAATTCCCCATCATCGCCGGGTCCTTCCTCTGAGGCAATTCCTATAAACGCTTTGTACCAATCGGGATATATATTTGGATTCTTCTCATAATCAATCGCTTTATTAATTTGAATTAAAAGTTCTTGCTCATTTTTACAGGAAAAACGACCGATAGCTATATCGGGAAAATCATCTGTGCCAACCACACAACCCATTGCAGGATCGGTTGGCGCCTGTTCTTCCCCCCCTCCCAAATCGGATTGAATATCTTCCCAGTCGCCAACAAGTTGAACATACAAAAGATTATTGTTTTCATTATATTTTTGCTGAATAAACATTTTCACGTTTGTTCCTGAAGCGACAATCTCTTTGTGAACAATAAATCCTTTTTCTTTTTTCCATTGAATATAAGTATCAATGGTTTCCGAATCGCGTTGGGTAGCAATCACTAATATTTCGCCATGTTGCGTTATCGGCAATTCTATTTTAGGGATATTATAGTTTAAGAACAGACTTTGATACATGCCGACGACTTCTTTAACCGGAGTTGGATTTTCGTTTAGTAAAGGATTGGTTGCAGATTGTTCATTTTCAGTCAAAAGCACTTTCATCTTATTATAAATACGCAAAATATTTGTTGCCGCATTATATTGAAATGGGAAAACCCTTACTGAAATCCCTCTTACATCGCGAACAATATAAGGCTCGCCTGCAATAGCTAATTCACCCGGATAAAATCTATTTACAATAGAAGTCGCATCAATTTGATATGGAATTGCGCTTGGATTTTGATTTCTATAAATGACGCCTTTTGAAGGAACTAACGGAAAATCGAGTTGATAATCGCTGTAGTCGGTATAAATTACATTTAAATCCACATTTTTCTGTGCAGGCAACTGAATGGATGCGTTGATAATCGGCAATTCTGCCCACCCTTTTTTATCGGTAACAATGGAATTGTTAAAAATAATCTGTTGATATTGAACGTCATCATAAACAACGGGTTGAACGCTCCAATGTATAACGTCGAAATTTAATTGATAAACACCTTCGCTTGGCTGTTCAAAAGTAACAATATAATCTCTCTGTCCGTAAATCGTAATAGTGTATAATAACAATGTTATTAATAACATGTTTTTTATAAACGTGAACGCCATTTCGATTACCTCCTTTTTTTTCTTAAATCCGAGATAATATTTGGCATTTATCGAAAATATATTTAAAAAGTGATACATATGTAGGATTATATTTAGTTAGTATTTGAAATCAAAAATAGTGAAATATTATCTTTATACTCATATTTCATGTATGAATATATTCATTAATTTTTCCGCCTCTGCTTCATTTTCCGCCTCTGCATAAATGCGAATAATCGGTTCGGTGTTGGAAGCTCGCAAATGCACCCATCCTTCTTCAAAATCTATCTTTACACCATCAATAGTATTAGGATTATAAGATGCATATTTTTGAGCCATCTTTTGCAATATTTCCTGAACATTAATATCCTTTGTAAGTTCAATTTTATTTTTAATAATCACATAGTTAGGATATAATGCTTTTATTTCGGAACATTTTTGTCTTGTTTTTGCCATAAAAGTTAAAAACAGGGCAATGCCCACCAATGCATCGCGTCCATAATGCAATTCCGGAAAAATAATGCCGCCGTTTCCTTCGCCACCAATCACGGCACTGGTTTCTTTCATCTTTTCTACCACATTCACTTCGCCTACTGCGGCTGCAAAATAGGTAACGCCATGTTTTTTACTTACATCGTGCAACGCCCTTGAAGAAGAAAGATTGGAAACGGTATTGCCTTTCTTGTGCTGCAATACATAATCGGCAATAGCAACCAAAGTATATTCTTCGCCGAACATTTCGCCGTTTTCCATTACGATTGCCAAGCGATCTACATCGGGATCAACGACAAAGCCCACGTCAAAAGGGCGAGAGGTGAGAGGTGAGAGGTGAGAGGTGATAATGGATGAAATTTCATGCAAATATTCGGGCAGTGGCTCCGGATTGTGAGGAAAAATTCCGGTAGGCTCTCCATACAACATTTTGTAGTCTTTTACGCCCAATTTCTCTAATAATAAAGGAATAGCGATGCCTCCGGTAGAGTTTACCGCATCGAAAATTATTGCAAAATCGGCTTTCCGTATCGCTTTTACATCCACCAAATCTAATTTTAAAATCTCATTGATATGATCTTCAATGGCATGTTTATATTTTGTATAACTCCCCAGATGTTCTACGGAAGCGTAATTAAAATCTTCTTTTTCTGCAATTTCTAACAATCGTTTTCCTTCTTCACCGGAAATAAACTCGCCTCTTTCGTTTAATAACTTCAAAGCATTCCACTGCATGGGGTTGTGGCTGGCAGTGATAATGATTCCCCCGTTGGCATGATGTTGTACTACAGCCATTTCAACGGTTGGGGTAGTAGAAAGTCCTACATCAACCACATCCACGCCCATACTTTGCAATGTAGTGCACACCAATTGATTGATTATTTCGCCGGAAATGCGGGCATCACGGCCGACGATGATTTTCGCTTTCTGCTTTCTGCTTTCTGCCTTTAGCATAACAAACGCCGAAGTGAATTTTACCACATCAACAGGAGTGAGATTTTCTCCGGTATTACCGCCAATGGTTCCGCGAATACCGGATATAGATTTGATAAGCGCCATGATTCTTTTTTTAATTCCACAAAAAAACAAAAAAAATGATTGTCCCCCTTGACAAAAGGGATTGACGAATGTATATTTGCGGCGCAAGGAAAAAGGAAATAATAAGCAATGATTTTGGCTAAAGCCATTTATATTTAATTGTCTGTCCATTCTATCCGTCAGTTAAAATTGACGGCAATGAATGAAAAACTAATAATAAATTCTAACAATTAATCACTGTTATGTTCAATCACCTCCTAAACTTCTTCTACCCCCGCAGCTGCATCTCATGCGGAAATATTTTATTGCAACACGAACACTATTTCTGTTTACATTGTCTGCACAATCTCCCTGAAACCCGTTATCACGAATTCAACAAATCTCCTTTGTCATTGCTTTTTTTGGGGCGTGTTTCGGTGAAAAATGCAGGTTCATTTCTGTTTTACAAAAAAGGAAATCAGGTACAAAAAATTTTGCATCATTTAAAATACAAAGGTGTAAAAGAGATTGGTTCTTTTTTGGGAAATATTTATGGAGCGCAACTCATTCAACATCAAAAATGGAAAGCTATTGATATAATTATTCCCATTCCATTACATAAGAAAAAAAAGAAAAAAAGAGGTTATAATCAAAGCGAATGGATTGCTAAAGGATTGAGCACCGGCATGCAAATTCCTTATAACACAAATCTATTGATACGTTCGGAATTTACAGAGACGCAAACAAAAAAAAGTCGTTTCCATCGTTGGCAAAATGTGAAAGAAGTGTTTCAGCTCACCGACCTCAACACGCTAAGAAATAAGCATGTTTTAATTTGTGATGATGTATTGACCACCGGCGCCACATTAGAGGCAGCCATTCAAAAATTAGCGACGGTTCCTGATATAAAAATTAGTGTGGTTACGTTGGCTACGGCGCAGTGAATATTTATAATATTGTATTACAGCGAAATACATATATTTTTTATGTGTGGCAAGCATTTTTTTTATTTTTATTGAATGTGCTACATTACATATAATATATTTTTGCCGCCAAAATTTTAAACTTAATTCACTTAAATGAGCAAAAACCTAATCATTGTCGAATCTCCCGCAAAAGCAAAAACCATTCAAAAGTTTATTGGCAAAGAATACGAAGTCATTTCCAGTAAGGGGCATGTGCGTGACCTTCCGGCAAAAGACTTGGGAATCAGTATTCAGAAGGATTTCGAACCCCATTATGAAATTATGCCGGATAAAAAGAAATTGATAGCCGACATAAAAAAGATGGCAAATGAAGCCAATGAGGTATTGTTAGCCACCGACGACGACCGTGAGGGTGAAGCCATTTCGTGGCACGTAATGGAAGCTGCAGATATTCCAATAGAAAAAACAAAACGTATTGTATTTCACGAGATTACAAAACAAGCCATTGATCATGCACTGTCGCATCCACGCAGTTTAGACATTGATTTGATAAATGCACAACAAGCCCGAAGAATTTTAGACCGTTTGGTAGGCTTTGAACTTTCTCCCGTACTTTGGCGTAAAGTAAAGCCACAACTTTCTGCCGGTCGCGTGCAATCGGTAGCGGTGAAGTTGATTGTGGAACGCGAGCGTGAAGTAAGTCATTTTCAATCTACTTCAAATTTTAAAGTAGTTGGGCAATTTCAATCGGAACAAAATAAGAAGAATGAACTAACAGCAGAGTTAAATAAAAGATTTGACACGAAAAATGAAGCGCAAGAATTTTTGAATGATTGTAAGAGTGCAAGCTTTTCTGTGGCATCCATAGAAAAGAATCCCGGAAAAAAATCGCCGGCGCCTCCTTTTACTACCTCCACTTTGCAACAGGAAGCATCAAGAAAATTGGGATTTTCGGTTACCAAAACTATGGTAGTTGCGCAACAACTTTATGAGGCAGGATACATTACGTATATGCGTACCGACTCAGTAAATCTTTCCAATTTGGCGTTGACATCGGCAAAAGAGGAAATTGAAAAGTTATATGGTGCAGAATATTCAAAAACGCGTAAATACGTAACCAAAACGCGCGGTGCACAAGAAGCGCACGAAGCAATTCGCCCCACAGATTTGGGAAATCAAACCGTTCCGGGCGATACTTTTGCTAAACGTTTATATGATTTGATTTGGAAACGCACCGTCGCTTCTCAAATGAGCGACGCGCTTACCGAAAAAACAGTCATCAATATTCCGGTTTCAAATCGTGAAGAAAAATTTGTGGCTACCGGAGAAGTAGTTCTTTTTCAAGGGTTTTTAAAAGTATATTTTGAATCGCAAGATGACGAACAAGATGAAGTAGCAGGTGTTATTGCTCCCGTTATGCAAGGCGAATCGTTATCGGCGTTGGAGATCAAAGCTACACAGAAATTTGCGCAGCCCCCGGCGCGCTACACCGAAGCCAGCTTAGTGAAAAGATTAGAAGAATTGGGCATTGGCCGTCCATCTACTTATGCACCCACCATCTCTACCATTCAAAAAAGAGAATATGTAGTAAAAGAAAATCGTCCGGGAAAAGAGCGTAATTTTATCCAATTGTTATTAAAAGGCAATGAAATTAAAGAAACCGTTTCTAAAGAAAAATATGGTACCGAAAAAGATAAATTGTTCCCCACCGATATTGGAATTGTAGTAAACGAATATCTGCAAAATAATTTTGAAGCGATTATGGACTATGGTTTTACAGCGCAAGTAGAAAAAGAGTTCGATGATATTGCAGAAGGTGAGATGACATGGCAAAAAATGCTACACCACTTTTATAAAGGATTTCACGATTCCATTGAAACGGCGATTTCACATTCTCAAAAAGCAAGCGGAGAACGCATTTTAGGGCAAGACGGATCGGGCAAGAATATCTATGCCAAATTAGGTAAATATGGACCGATGGTGCAAATTGGTGATAATTATGAAGATAACAAAGCCAAATACGCACGCATGAAAAAAAGCCAGTCTATTGAATCGATTACATTACAGGAAGCTTTAGATCTTTTTAAACTCCCTAAAGCACTGGGAACCTATAATGAACATGATGTTACGGTGGGCATGGGACGTTTTGGAGCTTATATTAAATTTGGAAATGAATATGTTACCATTCCCAAAGAGATGGATCCTTTAGAGGTTGACTTGGAAACCGCGCAAAAATTAATTGATGAAAAAACGAAACAAAACGAAGCACGAGCTCCACGTTTATTGGGAAAACATGATGATAATGAAGTTTTTGTGGTCGTAGGCAAATACGGTCCTTATCTTAAATTTAACAACCAAAATATTACCTTAGAAAAGAGAACAGATGTTGCTACTTTGACGTTGGAGGAAGCAATTCGTCAAATTTCCGGTGCAGGCTCCAAAAATGTATTGGTAGCGTTTCCTGAAGATGATAAAATTAAAGTGATGAATGGAAGATATGGCGCTTATATTACAAACGGCACAGATAATTTTAAAATTCCAAAAGGAACCATTCCGGAAAAACTTACCTGGCAAGATGTAACTCAAATTATTGCACAAACCGCACCTACCGCAAAAAAACGCTTCATTAGAAAAAAATAAAAATGGAACTTCTTCCTTTTTTCGAGCCCATAATTATAGATAGCTATTTTCCTGAAGGAAAGAGCATCAATTCAGAATTATTAGTAAGTCGCGTTTGGTTTACTAACAAAGAGCAAGAACCCGATTTGTCGAATATTGACATTGCCATTTTGGGAGTTCCGGAAGCGCGGTATTCAATTAATAACGAAGGATGTAGCGCTTCACCTGATGAAATTAGAAAAGAATTTTATAAATTGTTTCATTGGAAAAACGATGTGTCTATTTTAGATTTGGGCAATTTAATTGTTGGAAAAACCGTAGAAGATACTTACGCCGTTCTTTCGGATATTCTTTCCTATTTATTTGAACAAAAGGTAATTCCTATTATTTTAGGTGGAAGCAACGATTTAGCTTTTGCCAATTATCAAGCCTATTCAAAATTAGAAAAGGTGGTAAATATTGTTTCTGTGGATTCAAAATTGGATTTGGGAGATGAAAAAGACCCCATTTCATCAGATGGATATTTGAATAAAATTGTTTTGCAACAACCCAATTATCTTCTTAATTATTCGAATGTTGGATATCAAACTTATCTAAATAGTCAGGCAGATATTGAATTAATGAAACAGTTGTTTTTTGAAACTTATCGTGTGGGAGGTTTACGGAAAGATATGGATGAAATTGAGCCGATTGTACGCAATGCGGAAATGTTGGCTTTAGATATTTCAGCAGCGCGTCAAAGCGATGCACCAGGTAATGCAAATGCTTCTGCAAACGGTTTTTATGGAGAAGAAATATGTCAAATCGCCTTATTTGCCGGTTTGAGTGATAAACTCTCTTCGTTCGGCATTTATGAATATAATCCTTTACTCGATTATAATACACAAACTTCCCAACTTATAGCACACACATTGTGGTATTTTATTGAAGGATTTGTGCACCGGCAAAATGATATTTTGTTTAAAGAGCAAGATCAATATTTACGACATGCGGTAACCATAACAAATGCATTGGACGAATTGGTTTTTTATCAAAGTAAAAAAACCGGACGTTGGTGGATTGAAGTTCCGTTTTTTCACATTAAAACACAACAAGATAAAAAGTATTTCCTCCCGTGTTCCAAAAATGATTTTGAAACCGCATGCAAGGATGTGGTGCCGGAACGTTGGTGGAGAACTTATCATAAACTTAACAGATAAAATTATGAAAAAGGTCTTTATTTTTTTATGTATTCTAAGCATTACTTCATTCTGTTTTGCACAAAAAAAGAACAAAAACAAAGAAGTAACCCCTATTAACCAATCGGATTTGCCGGTATCCAGTCCGGAAGCTCTTAAGCCTATTTCTGCTGCCGATCATCAAGGTGAATTGCAAACGCCCAAATGGAAAGACTATTGGAAGTTTTCGGGTATTATGGGACTTAAAGTTTCTCAAATGCAGTTAATAAATTGGGTAGCAGGTGGAAATAGCAACTTTGCGGGAATAGCATTTGTTAATTTAACATTGAATTATAAGAAAAACAGAATTGCCTGGGATACAAGCCTTGATACCGACTTTGGCGCTTTCTATTCATCGGATTTTGCTACCTACAAATGGAGAAAAGGTAATGATAGAATCAACTTCGGTACTACAATCGGATACGAAATCAATCCGCAGGAAAATGCCAGAAGTATGTGGTATGTTGCGGCGAATGGTACATTTAGATCACAATATACACGCGGTTATGATTATCCGAACGATGGCTCGCGTCTTAAAGTCTCCAATTGGCTTTCTCCTTCATACACAGAACTTTCTGTGGGTATAAACTGGAAATGGACAGACTTAATAACACTATACTATTCTCCTCTGGCAGGCTTAATTACCAGCTGCACCGATTCCATTTTGCGCCCTACTTATGGCGTTCCGGTAGATAAAACAGCTTTTGCTTCGCTGGGTATGGCGTTCAGTGCAGGAATTATGTACGATGGCGTGAAAAATCTAAGAATATTAACAAACTTAGCCCTCTACACACCTTATACCGACCCAAACCAAAAATTCGGTAACATCAACATAGACTGGGGAGTTATGATCACGTATCAATTCTTAAAGGTATTAAACGTTTCACTCACTACAAATTTGAAATATTATCCCAAAATTCGATTTGAAGAATCGCCTCATAGTCGGGTGCAATTTCAGGAAATTTTTGGATTAGGGGTAGCGTATAGTTTTTAACCTCAGCAATCCACATTCACCACCACCCGAACCTGCTTATACTTCGAATGCGTTTGAAACCGTGTAATAATTCCTTGCAACGTTTCCTTCTTTTTCTCCAAAGAAGAATCTTTTGCAAACTTAATCCAAATCTCTTTTAAATATTGGCTTTGTATACGACCGATGAGCGGAAATTCCGGTCCGAGAACTTGTTTGGGAAATCTTTTTTGCAGCTCACCGGCTAATTCGGCTGCTGCTTGGTTTACACAATCCAAATTACTGTGTTTCAGCGTAATTTTTATCAAACGAAACACCGGCGGGTAGCGATATTTTCTCCGCTCTTCTATCTGATTTTCGTACATTGCTTGAAAGTCATTGCCTATCACGTACTTCAAGGCAGGGTGCCACGATTGGTAGGTTTGTATGATTACTTTGCCGGGAAGCTCTTTTCTACCCGCGCGCCCACTCACTTGCGCCATTACTTGAAATGCCCGTTCAAATGCCCTGAAATCGGGAAAAGAGAGCATGTTATCCGCTTCCAAAATACCCACCACGCTTACTCTGTCAAAATCTAATCCTTTGGTTACCATTTGTGTACCTACCAAAATATCGGTGCGCTGTTTCTCAAAATCAGAGATGATTTTTTGATATGCTGTTTTTGAACGTGTAGTGTCCAAGTCCATACGCGCCACTTTGGCATCAGGAAAAAGTTGCGCCAAAGTCTCCTCAATTTTCTCAGTACCAAATCCTTTCATTTCAATATCCATGCTTTCGCAATGCGGGCAGCGTGAAGGCACCGCAATAGCATAGCCACAATAATGACATTTTAACAAATTCGATTTTTTATGATAAGTCAAAGTAACATCGCAATACATGCAAGTGGGCATGGTTTGACATGCGTTACAATAAAGTCGCACGGCATATCCTCTACGATTCTGAAACAGAATAATTTGCTCTTTTCTACTAAGAGCAGTGGCAATGTTATTAATGAGAAAATGTGATAGATGTCCTTCCATTTTTTTCTGTTTTCTTGCTTCCGGAATATTCTCTATCCAAATTTCAGGTAATTGACTTTCGGCATATCGTTGGAACAGTTCCACCAATCCGTATTTACCTTGTTTTACATTGTAATAACTTTCTAACGAAGGCGTTGCTGTTCCCAATAACACGGGAGCTTCATGCAATTTTCCCAAAACAACGGCGGCATCGCGGGCGTGGTAGCGCGGCGCCGGATCTTGCTGTTTATAGGAGGCGTCGTGCTCTTCATCTACAATAATGAGTCCCAAATTTTGGTAAGGTAGGAGGAGGGCGGAACGGGCTCCGAGAATCAGCGAATATTTTTGCTCATCATCTGTACCATGTTGCAACACCCGATTCCAAATTTCCACCCGTTCAAATTCATTAAATCGTGAATGATATACCCCGACTTTGCTTCCAAAATATTTTTGTAAACGATTCACTATTTGCGAAGTAAGCGCAATTTCAGGTAACAGATACAATACTTGCTTGCCTTGCGCCAACATTTCATCAATCATTTTCATATAGATTTCCGTTTTTCCGCTTCCGGTAATACCATGAAACAAAACAACAGGAAGTTGCATAAAAAGTTGCTTTATTTGCATAAAACTTTTTTGCTGTGCTTCCGACAAATGAATATCATCAATATGGTTAACGGAAGAAACATCTTGCAATCGGCTGCTTTGTATTTCCTTTTGAACGAATACATTATTATTGATCAACGTCTGTAATGAAGAGGATGAACATCCTGATTTCTTCAGCAATTCTGATTTTTTTACCCGGTCTTCGTTCCTTTTTAGCATTAAAAATGCCAGCAAAACCTGCGATTGTTTTTCTGTTTTTTTCGATGCGCTTAATTTATCTAATAATTCAAAAAGTGCAGATTCATCGTTCAAATAGGCATCATGTAAAAAAATATACGTTTCTTTTTTGGCATGATACGGATTTTTAATCTCTTCGGTAGTAAGAATCACGTTTTTTTCCACCAACGATTTGATTACGGGAAAAATCTTTTGAATATTTATGGTTTTTTGTACTTCCGCAACCGTCATGCGTTGCCTGTAAGATAATGCTTCCGCAATTTTCAATTCCCGTTCGGTAAGGGTTGAAATATCGCCATCGAAATTGGGGTGTAGCATGATTAACGTTTCACCCGCTAATTTGAGTCCTGAAGGCATGGCAGCCGCCATCACTTCTCCGGTATAACATAAATAATAATGTGCAAGCCATTTCCAAAGCGCAAGCTGTTTTTCCGTAACAATGGGCGTTGCATCAATAACATCCACAATATATTTAACATGTGGAAACGAGGGAGCAGTCGTATGAACCGCCATCACCAATCCTGCATAAAGTTTGTTCTTTCCGAACGGAATTACCACTCTCGTGCCGGTTTTTATTTGCGTATCAAGCTCGTAAGGTACACGATACGTAAAAATTGCCGGTAAAGGTAGCGGCAGTAAGATATCGGCAAAATAGGTGGGTCGAGACATAGCAGTGATTAATGATTAATGTAGAGACGAGGCATGCCTTGTCTCTATTGTTGCGTTAGCAAATAAACATGAAATTTATAAAATTACACACAGACTGATAAAAATTGGGGGAATTGTTCAGTTCCCCCGTTATCTATTCTGATAACTTATACTTTTGTGGTGCAATATTAATTTCTTAAATTTAAAAGTATGAAAGTATCAGGCTTAGACGTGCACAAAGATAGTGTATTTTGTGCCATTTATGACGGCAAGACGTACTCTGAAGTAAAAGAGTATGAATCAATGACTAACATTATTCGCACCATGGGTGAATATCTTCAAAAAGAGGGTATACAACATATTGCGATGGAAAGTACGAGTATCTATTGGATACCGGTATGGGATATTTTAGAAGATATGGGGTTTGATTTAATTTTGGTCAATCCTTTTCTTATCAAACAGATGCCTGGAAGGAAGAGTGATGTTAAAGATGCTCAATGGATAGCCGCTCTATTGCATAAAGGTTTGCTCAGAGGTAGCATGATCCCTTCTCCTACTATCAGAGAGCTTCGAGTTTATACTCGAAAGTACACCCGTTTACAACAAAAGACAGTTCAAGTTTTAACAGAAATGGACAGAATTATGGTTATGGCAAATATCCGCATTAGCAGTTGTGTTAGCTCTTTAAGTAACAAAAGCGTTATACGCATCATTGAAGCCTTGATTAGAGGAGAAACCACTGCCGATAATCTTGTTAAATTGGTTCATGGTAACACTGTCAACAAACGTAGCGGTAAGTTACGGGAAGCACTGACAGGCCATTTGAAAGATCATCATCTCCAGTCATTGAAATGGGCAAAAGAACAGTATGACTTATATCAAAAACAAATACAGGAATGTTTATTTTATATGGAAAAGATATGCCAGGAACATTATGCTAAAGAGATGAGATTGTTACAGAGTATGCCGGGCATTAGTAAACTGTCAGCCATGTGCATTATTGCAGAAACAGGAGCAGATATGAGCGCCTTTGAAAACAGTGGAAAGATTACCGGATGGGCAGGACTTCGCCCAAGAAATGATGAAAGCGCCGGTAAATTCAAAAATAAGGCCACTACCAAAGGAAATAAATATCTGCGCACCATCTTGGTACAGACAGCATGGGCAGCTTCAAGAACAAAAGGAAGTTATTTTAAGGAAAAATATAATCGGTTAGCATTACGAAAATCTAACAAGAAAGCGCTTATAGCCATAGCAAGAAAAATGCTTGTTATTATTTGGAATATCCTAAACGACAGTAAGCCTTATAATCCTATCTTGGTGCATATTTATGATCCTGTAAAAGTAAATCGTCGCATTGCATATCATCAAAAAGAAATAGAAAAGGCAAGTAAGCTCTTGCCGCATAAAGTCGATTAACAGCGTAAAGGTCGGTTATTTTTGTGGTGGCACTATGACCCCGTTTGCAAATAGACCAATGTTACTTGCCCAATCAATAGGCTTTAAGAACACAGACATGAGTTAATGCTTCGTAAAAAAAATCAAGCTCGAAGAGGAAAATCGCAATCCCAAAGGCGTTAATTAATTTGGGGGAGAAGTTCATTATTTTTAGAGGAA
>Ga0209737_10000167_pt1 | contig 59112 bp, 55 predicted proteins | sample TergutCu122P3_FD_187284 | JGI IMG/M metagenome (GOLD analysis project Ga0209737, IMG submission 187284) | Cubitermes ugandensis P3 segment gut microbial communities from Kakamega Forest, Kenya - Cu122 P3 (SPAdes) (version 2) | ecosystem: Host-associated > Arthropoda: Insects > Digestive system... | reverse complement strand
GCAGGAGAGAGCGGCGGCAAAGCCGCCGCTCTCTCCTGCCTTACCTCTCCCCATAAGTCAGAAAGTCATTCCGAACGCAACGAAGTGGAGTGAGGAATCTGTTTGTAATTGAAATTCAATAAAATAAGAAAAACATTATCCCGAACTCAGGTCGGCGCAGGCAATATGGGAGCAATGTTTGGAGTTCCTACTTTTGTTCCCGGAGCGCCTCGAATGATGGGAGGAAAATTAACGTGGAAGTTTTGATGTTTTTTGCTAAATTTGCAATCTAATTTAATTTTCAACTAATTCAATTTTTAATCTTATGAACAGATTTAAGTATTTATCAGTAGTGTTGTTTAGCGCTGCATTGGCGGGAGTTGTTTTCGTTTCTTGTAATAAAGACAAAGATCCTGATCCGGCAGCAGACGGAAAGAAAGCAGGGGGAGAGATGTGCAGTTGCGTGTCAAAGATTGAAATGCCTTCCAATGAAGCCGATTATGAAAAATATTCCCAAGATTTAGGTCTATGTGCCGGTTTGGTTGTAGCGAAAAATCATAAATATATTAGTATGAACATCCCAAAATTCGATGAGGAAAATCCGGATTTTTCCAATTTTTTTGAATTTAAAGACGAGGTTTTTAAAAATGCTTTTATAGAAGCAACCGGGAATTGTGCTAAGGATAATATAATTAAAAAATAGATAAAAATCCATTGGCAGGTATTCCTGTTCGTAAGGAAATCTTATTAATGGCTTAGGCTATTAAACAACTTTTGGAAAAATGCAAAAAACAATTTTTACATTCTTATTATTCTGTTTCGTATGGATAGTGCCGGCTCAAATACAATGGCGTAACGACCGTACCGGCATCTACAACGAAACCGGATTATTGAAATCGTGGCCGGCGGAAGGTCCCGAATTGCTTTGGCATTTCGACGGATTAGGCGAAGGACACTCGTCCGTTACCATAGACGAAAAAGGTAACTTGTTCGTCACCGGAATGACTGGCGGGAAAGGCTATCTCTACGTTTTGAATACGGATGGAAAACTCCAACACAAAATTGAATACGGGCGTGAATTTGAAAATAGCTACCCCGGCGCCCGCAGCGCCGTGATGCACGACAACGGAAAATTATATATCGTAAGCGGAATGGCGGAATTGTACTGCTATGATATACAATCGCTTAAACTGTTATGGAAAAAGAACTACGTAGCAGATTACAATGCGGAAAACACCAAACACGGTTGGCACGGACCGCTGCTGATTGTGGGTGAAAAACTGATTATTGCTCCCGGCGGGAAAACACACAATGTAGTCGCGCTGAATAAAACGACCGGAGAAATAATTTGGAGTTCGGAAGGCGCAGGCGTGATGTCGGGCTACGGAGTTCCGATTTATATCGGCGACCAACAAGTGCCGCAAGTGGTGGTTATGATGTCCGATTACATCATTGGCTTAGATGTGGCTGACGGCAAATTACTATGGTCACATCATCATACCAACCGCTTTCGCGAGCACCCCAACACACCGCTTTACAGTGACGGTATGTTGTTCTGTACGAGCGCTTACGGTAAAGGTTCTGTGATGTTGCGCTTGACGGACGGCGGTAAAAACGTGGAGAAAATTTGGGAAATAACCGAATTGGGGCATCAGACAGGGCATACAATAAAATTAGGCGATTACATTTATGGTTCGGGCGAAAAATCGAATTGGCATTGCGTGGAGTGGCAAACGGGCAAGGTTATGTACAGCGACCAAACACTCGCCCGCGGCAATATTATTGCCGCCGACGGAATGTTATACATTTACTCCGACAAGGGCGAAATGGCATTGGTAAAGCCCAATCCGCAACGATTTGAGATTGTCGGTAAATTTTCAATTACATTAGGCACGGAACAACATTATGCGCATCCCGTCATCTATCAAGGCGTTATGTATGTCCGTCACGGAGATACGTTGATGGCTTATAAAATAAAGTGATTAAAAATAAAATTTTCAAAATGGAAATAAGAAATCTGAATATTTCAGATCAAATGGAAACTTCTTTTGTAGAAAACCTATACATTGAATCGTTTCCGCCAAACGAGCGGCGTGATGTTGATAAAATGATGAAATTATATCAATCTGAAACGCCGTTTTTTATTTCCATTACGATAGAAGAGGGCAGGAGAGTGGGGTTCATAACCTATTGGAAGTTGGGCGATTTTATCTTTGTCGAGCATTTTTCCATTGTACCCGAATTTCGTAACGGCGGTTATGGTCGAAAGGTAATAGAATTGTTTATCCGAGAAATGACTAAACCAATCCTGCTGGAAGTCGAACTTCCTGTTACCGATTTAGCAAAACGCCGTATCGATTTTTACCAACGCCTCGGATTTAAACGTTGGGAAAATATCGAATATGAACAACCGCCATATACCAAAAACGAACATGCCATTCCGATGAATTTAATGTCTTGGGGAAACGTGGATGTGGAGGAAAATTTCACGGAAATCAGAAAAAAAATATACAAAAAAGTATATAATTGTGAAAAAATATGAAAATAAAGATAAACAACACAGAAATAGAGGTTTACGATGGAGAAAAACTCATCGAAGTAGCACGAAGGAATAATATTGAAGTCCCTTCGCTTTGTTATGTCTCCGGTTATAAACACCAAGCATCCTGTATGGTGTGCGTGATGAAAAATAACGAAACGGGACAAATGATACCGTCTTGTTCGACCATTGTTACCGACGGAATGAACATCGAAAGTGATAGCGAGGAGATAAAAGAACTTCGCCGGCAATCGTTGGAATTACTGCTGAGCGACCATATTGCCGTGTGTCGCCCGCCGTGCCAGCCTGCCAATTGCACCCTACGCAAACACACCCTCACTTACCGCGCCAAGTGGAATCGTTATTCACGTTACTCGGCACTAAAATCCGTACCTCCGCAACATATCAAAGGTAATTTTTGGTTTGACGTGGCGAAATGTATCCGTTGCGGACTGTGCGTGTACAACACTCAAAACGGTTTCACGTTTAAAGGTCGCGGTTTCGGAATGTCGGTTGTCTTGCCCCCTGAAAACACTAACAATGTAGATGAATCGCTGTGCGATATTTGTCCGACGCAGGCGTTGTATATTGAGAAAGAATGATGTATCTTTTTGTCTTGAACCATGATTTTCACAAGATTTACAAGATAAAATCTTGCTAATTTTGTAAATCTTGTGAAAATCATGGTTCAAGACAAAATAAATAAATTCAAATGAAATCAAAATTATTCATTTTATTAACAGTTTTATTTTTCTTGGCAACAATATTTGCCCAAGAAAAAACGATGTATGTGATGAAAAACGGGGAAATTGCTCTCGAAGTTCCTGTTTCGGAGATTGACAGTATTATTTTTTACAAACCGAAAACCACACAACAAGATTTCGTTTTGATTGATGGCGTAAAATGGGCAACGCGCAATGTGGATGCTCTGGGTACTTTCGCTGCCAATCCCGAAGATGCAGGTATGTTTTACCAATGGAATCGCAAAAAAGCGTGGTCTGCTACCGGCGATGTAACCGGTTGGGATGAAACTATGCCTGAAGGCGACACTTGGGAAACGACTAACAATGTATGTCCTACCGGTTATCGTGTTCCTACTGATGCCGAAATACAAAGTTTATTAGCTTTCGGCAGTCAATGGACAACCCAAAACGGCGTTACCGGCCGCGTATTTGGCAGTGGCGATAATACGCTTTTCCTGCCTGCTGCGGGTTTTCGCTACTACAGCTATGGCACGCTCGGCGGCGCAGGCTCGCTCGGCTACTATTGGAGTAGTACGCAGGACGGAACTACCAACGCGTACTACTTGGACTTCAATAGCAGTCGCGCGAGTAGGAACAGCTACGACCGTAACGACGGGTTCTCTGTGCGCTGTGTAGCAGACTAAATTCGATTTATTTGACAATTACCAGCGGTCGAAATTTATTTCAGAAGGTGTCTCAAAAGTCAAAAAAATGCTTCGTCATTGCGGGCTTGACCCGCAATACCCTAATAATCAACATCGTTTTTTAGGGGGTTCCGCGTCAAGCGCGGAATGACGGACTTTTTAGACAGCCTCTTTTTTCGACCTTTATTTTTGCGGTTATGAAGAAAATTTTTACTTTTGTAGAGTAAAATTTAAAGAAAAAATTATGAGAACAACAGTATCCCCCCTTTCTCATCAACCGTTAAACGCAACACAAGTTTTTGTATTGCAAACTTTTGCAACAGCAAAAACGGAAAAAGAAAGAGAAGAAATAACTTCTTTGTATCTTGATTATATACAACACAGATTAGATGTTGAAACAGATAAATGGTGGGACGAAAACAATATGACCAATGAAAAATTGGAGGAAATCCTAAATACGCACCACAGAATCCCGTACAAATGAAAATAGTATTAGATACAAATTGCTTGTTAGTTTCTTTATCCCCAAAATCTCCTTACTATTGTTTATGGGAAGCATTTCGGAATGGTAAATTTAGTTTGTGTTATTCAACGGAAATTTTGCAAGAATATGAAGAAGTTTTGTTGCGTTATTATTCAAATACTACTGTCTTTTTAGTAATGGAAATGCTGCTCAAATCGCCAAATGTTATTCAAAATATTCCTTATTATCGTTGGGATTTAGTAAGTTCTGATTCTGATGATAACAAATTTGTTGATTGTGCGCTTAATGCAGGAGTTGATTATCTTGTTACTAATGACAAGCATTTCAATATTTTGAAAATGATTGATTTTCCGAAAGTAAATATTATCCGAATAGAGGAATTCATTAAAGAAACCGGGTTGGTTTCCAAACAATTTCCCCTATAATTTGTTCTTTACAATATAGTTTAAAGAGTAAAATTAACCAAAATAAATCATATAAAATAACATAAAACAATTTAAAGTATGTATTTAGAAAACAAATGGTATTCTTTTAATACCGAAGAAGTTATAAAACGAATTGATGCAAATATATCGGAAGGATTATCTGAAAGCGAAGCAAAAAAACGATCACAAATCCACGGTAAAAATCTTTTACCCGAAAAAAAGAAGGTAAGTAAACTCATTAAATTTTTAAAACATTTTAATGATATACTTATTTATATCCTTTTTGCGGCGGCAATCATCACTTTATTTTTGGAAAAATATGTCGATACCGTTGTTATCTTCATTGTGGCTATCGTGAATGCCTCGATAGGTTTTTTCCAAGAAAACAAGGCGGAAAAATCGTTGGAGAACATCCGGAAGATGCTTTCGCTGAAAGCGCAGGTGTTGCGTGGCGGAAAGCGGATGGAAATTGATGCCTCCGAACTTACGGTAGGCGATATTGTGTTTTTAAGTCCGGGCGATAAAATTCCTGCCGACTTGCGACTTGTCAGAGCCGATAATTTGAGAATAGAAGAATCTGCCCTTACCGGAGAATCGGTGCCGACGGAGAAAAAAGTGGACGCTTTGCCTGAAGGTACAGAACTTGGCGACCGTATCAATATGGCATTTTCGGGCACAACCGTAAGCGCCGGTACAGGAATGGGAATCGTGGTTGCCATAGGCGAAAACACGGAATTGGGAAAAATTAACCAAATGATGTCCAATGTGGAAGAGCTTACCACGCCATTGCTGAAACAAACCGCACAATTCGGAAAAATGGTTTCTGTTGTGATTGTGCTGGGAGCGGCGCTCATTTTTGTTTTTGGCTATTTTTTCAGGAATTACGAAACTTATGAGCTTTTGCTTTCGGTTATCGGACTTGCTATTGCCGCTATTCCCGAAGGTTTGCCTGCTATTCTTTCCATTATTCTTTCCATTGGGGTGCAGAATATGGCAAAACGCAACAGCATTGTCCGCACATTGCCTTCGGTCGAAACGTTGGGTTCGGTTTCGGTGATTTGCTCCGACAAAACCGGAACGTTGACCAAAAACGAAATGACCGTTAAAACCTTGGAAACGAGAGACGGCGAATATTTTGTAACCGGAACAGGCTATGCGCCCGAAGGAAAAATAATGCACAACTGCGACGATGTGGATTGTCGCAACGATACAACGGTACGCGAATGTTGCAAAATCGTTGATTTTGAAAACGATACCGTTTTGCGCGAACTGATAGAGGCTTTTAATATTTGCAATGAAGCCGCTTTGTTTGAAAATGAAGATGGATTATGGCAGGTAAATGGCGACCCGACCGAAGGTTCGTTGGTTACGTTGTTTCACAAAGCGCACCTTCACAATGAGCCGTTGAACAGAATTTCGACCATTCCATTCGATTCGGAATATAAATATATGGCTACATTGGTCGAAAAAGACGACCACAACGTTATTTACATCAAAGGAGCGCCGGATAAATTAATGGAAATGTCCGAATTTGAAGAAACCGAAAACGGTTGTGCTCCATTTGTAAAGGGACATTGGGAAAGGCAAATCTCTGCAATCGCCACACGCGGACAGCGAACCATCGGAGCGGCATACAAAGTGGTAGACAAAAGTGTAACCTCAATTGACCACAGCGATATTCAAGACGGAATTGTATTTCTCGGACTTGCCGGAATTATTGACCCGCCGCGCGAGGAGGTAATCGAGGCGATTCAAAAGTGCAAAGGAGCAGGTATTACCGTAAAGATGATTACGGGCGACCACGTCGACACGGCGCGCACCATAGCCAAAGAGCTCGGAATTGGCGACGGAACAACCGCTTTGCAAGGCAAAGATTTGGAAAAAATGACTGATGAAGAGATGCAAAAAGCCGTCATGTCGTGCGATGTATTTGCACGCACCAGCCCCGAACATAAACTTCGATTGGTGAAAGCATTGCAGGCAAACGGTATTATTTGCGCGATGACCGGCGACGGAGTGAATGATGCACCGGCATTGAAAAAAGCCGACATCGGCATCGCAATGGGTATCAAAGGAACGGAAGTAACCAAAGAGGCTGCCGAAATTGTGTTGGCAGACGATAACTTCAGTACCATCGTTGCCGCGGTAGAAGAGGGTAGGAGAGTGTATGATAACTTGAAGAAAACAATCCTTTTCATTTTGCCGACCAATGGCGCGGAGGCGTTCTTAATCATCGCCGCCATTCTTTTTGGAACAATTATGCCGCTTACTCCTGTTCAAATCCTGTGGGTAAATATGGTAACTTCCGTGACTATTTCATTGGCACTGGCATTTGAACGATTGGAGCCGGGAGCGATGAAGCGTCCACCACGTTCGCCTAAAACGCCACTGTTGAGCAATTATTTTATATGGCGTATTATTTTCGTGTCGGTGTTGATTGGCGGTTGGACACTTTGGATAAACATTGGTTTGGAGAGAGATTTTGCAGAATTGGTAGCAGTAGGAGAGATGACGCAAACGATGAAAGAGTCGTTGATACACACCATAACAATGCAAACCATTGTACTTGCTCAAATGTTCCACTTATTCAACAGCCGAACAATCAGAGGCAACGCTTTCAAAGAGAGTTGGTTTAGCAATAAAGCAGTTTGGGTGGTTTGCGGATTGTTGTTCGTTTTGCAAGGATCGGTTACTTACCTGCCGTTTATGAATGAAGCGTTTGGCACAGTTCCGTTGGATTTGTATTATTGGCAATATCCGTTTATACTCGGTGTTGCAGTTTTCTTCATTGTTGAAATAGAAAAGGCGGTAATGAGGAGGATTGATAAGGTGCGGGGAAGAACGGCTGAATATTAATATTAGCGCGAAGGCGCGAAAGCACGAAAAGGGCGAAGTAAAAATACAAATTACTTCGCCCTTTTTATTTTTGCGCTTTCGTGCTATTTCAAATTTTTCTCTAAAAACTCCTGCAAAATAAGCGCGTGATTTTCAAAACAATTTTAACGTATAATGTGTTTTACTTGAAGTCCAAATATTCATAATTAAATATTTTATGAAAACAACATTAATTCGCGCATCGTCGAGGGGACACGCCAACTACGGATGGTTAAATACTCACCATACATTTAGCTTTGCAAACTACCACAATCCTAATCGCATACATTTCGGAGCGCTTAGGGTGTTAAACGATGATGTTGTAGGAGTAGGAGAGGGCTTTGATACTCATCCTCACGAAAATATGGAGATTATTTCCATTCCATTGTATGGGGAACTTGAACACAAGGACAGTATGGGGCATACGCAGGTAATAAAAACCGGTGAAGTCCAAGTAATGAGCGCCGGAACCGGTATCACTCACAGTGAGTATAACGCGAGTGTAAATAATCTGGTTAATTTCTTCCAAATATGGATTTTTCCGGATGAAAAAAACCGAACTCCGCGTTACGAGCAACGTGCATTTGATTTTATCCATAAGAAAAATCAGTTTGTACAGATAGTCGGACCTAAAAATGATTCGTCCAACACGGGGCTGTGGATATATCAGAATGCTTGGCTCAATATTGGCGCCTTTGAGAAAGGAGAAGAAATAAACTACCAATTAAAGAAAAAAGGAAATGGAGTCTTTGCAATGGTTATTGAAGGCGAATTTACAATCGGAGATCAAAAACTTCATTTTAGAGATGGGTTAGGCATTTGGGATACGGAAAATATTCAGATAATGGCAAAAACTGAAAACGCTCGTATTTTATTGATAGATGTACCAATGGAATTTTGAGATACCAATTGTATTTTTTGCGCCTTTACCTCATCATGCTCAAAAAATCACGAATATAAATATGCTGTACACCTTCATAAGAATTTTCAAACGAATGTTCGCCGGAAACAACTATTTTAGGATAATTGTCTCTAATTTTCAGCAAATTACCAAATTCTCGTTCAATTGTTTCTGCGCGCGAAAGTTCGATTGTGGCTTGAACATAAAGTTTTTCACCGTTTTTTTGACACACAAAATCAATCTCTTCTGTTGCGAGTACGCCAACTTTTACTTCATAACCACAAAATAAAAGATGATTTAGCACAAGGTTTTCCAATCGCTGCGCCCTGTCTTGCGGCTTATAACCCGCTATTACATTGCGTATTCCGAGATTTTCAAAATAATATTTTGCACCAATTTCAAAATGCCGCTTACCTGCAATATCGTACCTGCCAACAGCGTGAATGACAAACGCATCGGACAGCGCCCGAACATACTCCTGAACCTGATTCGACGACACGGTTTCCTTCTGACTTTTCAGATAATCGCTGATTGATTTTGACGAAAAAAGGTTGCCGACATTGTCCGCGAGAAATTTTATGAGTTGTTCCAAAAAAATGGAGTTTCTAATATTTTTTCGTTGAATGACATCTTTGAGAATAATGGTTGAATAAATGCTTTTGAGATATTCGTAAATAACTTCCCGATTAAACGGTAGATTTTTCAAATAAGGCAAACCTCCGTAATGAATGTATTTTTCCAAACTTTCATCGGTGTTTTCAAGGTGGTGAAATTGCAGAAATTCGAGGTATGACAAACTATAAATGGTAAACTCCACATATCTGCCTCCAAGTTCGTTTGCCAAATCGCTCGACAACATTTCACTGTTACTGCCCGTAATATAAATATCGTTGTTTTCGTTCAATGCCAGCGATTTTATGGTAATATGAAAATCTTTTATCATCTGAACTTCGTCGATAAAAATATAGTTTTTTTCGCCATTTTTCAAGCGCGACTTGATGAAATCATTCAGTTGCAAATAATCTCTAATTGCGTCAAAATCAATATCTTCTTTATCTATATAGATGATATTTGCCTGCGTATTGTTTTTCTTAATCAACTCAATGATTTGATAAAGAACATAACTTTTACCTACGCGACGATGTCCAACAAGCACTTTTACAACCGATTTATTTATAAACGGCTCTATTTTAGAAAGGTAAGTATTTCTATCAATGAGATTTTCAAATGTTTTCATTATAAATATATTTTAATTATGATTATAACTTTTGGTAAAAATACAAAAAAGTTATAAATATAATTATAACTTTCAGTGAAAATATAAAAGTTTTAAACATAATTATAATAATTAGGGTAGGGGATGCTTTTTTCTATATCCCGTTAGGGATTATCTTTCGGTAGAAAAAAAGATTCCATAAAGCCTGGAGCTGTCTCAAAAGCCCCAAAAGACAATTCGTCATTGCGGGCTCGACCCGCAATCCCCTAATAATCAGTATTGCTTTTTTAGGGGATCCCGCGTCAAGCACGGGATGACGGTCTTTTGAGAGAGCCTCCATACATTAGTTTGCGTTAATTTATTGATTTTAAATATTTTATCGTACAATCATATCCTGATCGAATAATTTCCTTGTAGGCGTTAAAGTTGAATATGTGGTATTTTTCGACGCTGTTTACAACGATTAGGTCATCACAAAGTTTTTGGCGTTCGGCGGAATTACTGTGATTTTGCAGGTAAATGTAGGCGCTCATAATGCTTAGCCTATTGTCGAATTTTTTTTGCTCAACGTAGGGTACAACATCTATGCCGATAATCCGCCGACAAACCGGTTTTAGGGACTCTACGGGCAGGTTATTCAACACGCCGCCGTCCACATACGTCTGACCATCAATTTCTTGTGCTTCGTAGAGCATCGGGATGGAGGAGGAGGCAATAACATAATCGTGCAGTTTTTGTCCGGAGTCGATGATTTCCCATTTTCCTTTGTTGAGATTGACCACACAAACCGCCAATTTCTTTTTCAGTGCGGAAAAATCATTTTCAGGGACGTATTTCTGCAAAAGCAGACGCAACGTGTGATGCGTAGAAAAGCCGGTTCGGGAAAACAGACGGAAATCGAATAATCGCAACGGATTTGATAAATGCTCCTTCACGATCATTTTTTTCATCTCTTTAGGCGAATATCCGGCAGCGTACAACATACCGATAACGCTGCCCATGCTTGAACCCGAAATCATATCCGGATAAATACCGTTTTCTTCCAACGCCTGCAACGCGCCGATGTGGGCTAATCCCAACGCGCCGCCGCCGCTTAAACAGATTCCGATGTTGTATAGATTTTCGTTCACAATAAATATATTATAATTTACGACTGACAAAAATAGGGAAAATATTTTAAACACAAAAAGCGCGAAAGCACAAAGACGCGAAGAAAGAGGGGATTCTCAATAATACTACTTAACATAATATTAATTATATAACAAAAATAATAACTGAATAATTGAATCACAGAATGACTGAAATTGAGTTACTCAATCATTCAGTTATTCTGTTATTATTCAATCCACCACCCAATTTTTCTGATACACCCGGATTTTTTTCGGATCAAATTTTACGGCGTTTTCCTTGGGAACTTTGATGTAATACTTTTTTTTACTTTTATTTTCCAATTTGTTGGTTCTCAGCCACGGATTAGCATCTTTCAGCAATTGATAGTTTGTTCCATGACTTTTAGCAAATTCAGTCAAATTTGGAATCGTAGAATCAACTTCAACTATCTTGTAATCAATCATATAATATAAATCTTCCTTTTTAAGGAAAAATCCGTATGCTTGCGGGTCGGCTAAAATCTGTTTGGCGATAATCATCCGGAATAGATAGCGATTTGTCTCTTCGCTAAATAACATATCAAAATAGTTATTCGTCTGTTGCACATCTATTTGCGAGAGTACTCGCGCTCTGCCGCAGTTGTACGAAGCGGCTGCCGTTGACCAAGTTCCGGTCTGTTCATACGTCCTTTTCAAGTATTGGCATGCCATTACGGTCGCTTTTTCCAAATTATAACGTTCATCCACATCGTCCGTTACTTCCAAACCGTATTCTTTGGCTGTTTCGGCTAATATTTGCCACATTCCGGCGGCTTTTGCCGGAGAAACTGCTCGTTGATCCAAATTACTTTCGACCAACACCAAGTATTTAAAGTCATTCGGAACACCTTCCGCCTCCAAAATCGGTTCGATTATGGGAAAAAACTTATTAGCGCGTTTGAGCATCAAAAACAGTTGGGAATGCCAATAACTGAAACTTAGCAGTTCACGATCGTACCGTTCACGCAGGTAATAATTGGTTAAATCTATTTTTTCATCACAAAAATAGGCTACTTGCGGTATTTCGGGAGCATAATATTTTATTTCAAAATCAGCCTTTCTTTGCTCTCTTTCTCCTCTATCTGATTGACAATTAGCACACAAAGGGCAAAATAAGATAAGAAATAACATAAGTCCCCTACTCTTTTTTTTCATTGTTTTTTTCTGTTTTTTAATTTTAAACAAAGGTACTATTTTTAACACAAAGACACAAAGAACACAAAGTTTTTTTATTCTTGCTTTGTGCCTTTGTGTTAAAAAAATCATTTGATACAAATATTCTTGTAATCAAATAGTTAATCTTTAAAAATCCTTTTAGAATTTAATTTTGAAATATTTTCGAACATAAAAGAATTTTTATACATTTGTAGTAAAATTTTCGAGTATGGAAGAAAAATTCAATGCGATACGGAAGTATAATTTTTGAAATCAAACGAAATTATGTTTCTGCCGCAAAAGATACTGTTTTTTTGCGCGATATCATTCAACGTTACAACATAAAAGAGCCGAAATTGCTGGAAGATATTTTCGTGTACTTGGTAAATAATGCGGCTAATTTGGTGTCAATTGCCAATATTGTAAAATATTTCAAAAATTTGGGTCGAAAAACAACGTATGATACCGTTTCCGCCTACATCGGATATATGGAAGACGCTTTTTTAGTGCATAAATCAGAACGTTACGACATTCGAGGGAAAGATACGATTTCGGGAAATTCCAAGTATTATATCAACGATTTGGCATACAAAAATTACCTCTACACGGGTTTTGGATATGGTATTGGCTACAAATTAGAAAATCTAGTGTATCTCAATCTGAAACGAGCGGGATTCAATGTTTACACAGGCGTTTTTCGTGATAGAGAGGTTGATTTTGTCGCTTTAAAAGACGATAAAGTTCTATATGTTCAAGCATCTTATTTGATGATTGATGAAAGTACTGTTGAACGGGAATATTTGCCGCTCGAATCAATTCCGGATAATTACGATAAAATTGTGGTTTCGCTTAACGACATACAATTTCCACAAAAAAACGGAATTAAACATGAGCAGATTTGGAAGTTTATATCTGAACCACGATTTTCATAAGATTTTCAAGATCATCAAGATTGCTTTTCTATAATCTTGGGAATCTTGAAAATCTTATGAAAATCGTGGTTCAAGACAAGTAACAATCTAGGCATGAAACACCAACATCGGCGTATTCGAATGAAACACCATCTTGCGTGCAATGCTCGGATTGAACAGTCTGGTGAAAATATTTCTCTTGTGTGTAGTTAATGAGAACACATCTATTTTATTATCGCTGATAAACTTGTCGAAAACAGTCAGCAAGTCGCTGCCGTGCAAGATATGGTATTCGATTTCCTGCTCCGGATAAAATTTTAAAAAGTACTCTTTTATGCCTTTTAGTTTGATTTCCGTCCACGCATCTTCTTTTTGTTCGGAATGAACGAAGTGCATTTTGAAACGGAAAGGCTTCATCAACTGCATCAATTTCTCGAAGGCAATCAGGTCTTTGTCATCAAAATTGGTAGCATAAGCAATGTTTTGGATATGGTCGAAATTAACCATCGTGGTATCTTCGGGAATAGCCAACACTGGAATGCGCGAGCGTTCGATAATCTCGGCAGTAACGCTACCAATTAAATCAACGTCTTTTTGACTTTTTCCGCGTGTTCCCATTATGACAATCGACGGATTATGCTTTTTTGAATAGCGGATAATTTCCTCTTCCGGTATTCCTTCACGCAGGACGTGCTTAAACTTCACATCAGGCAAGGAACCATTTTTGACTTTCTCCTTAATCTCCTTGGTGAGTTTCTCCATATCCATATTCACTTTGTCGATCACAAACTTAATGGTTTCCTCTTCCTGCCTTATATCGTAGCTTATCACATCTCCTGTTGGAATGGCTCCGAAAGACGGTGCAAAATAAGCGTGCAGCAATGTTACCTCCGTACTCAACGTATGCGCCAAGCCAAATCCAAACTCACAGGCTTTGATCGAATAATCGGAAAAGTCAATCGGAATCAAAATCGGGGGATTTTTCTTGTGTTTTTTTTCATTTAACGCCTCCTCAATAGCTTCTGCATTGTTCATATCTTCGATAACAGCTAATGCCTTGGGCAAATCGCTTTCTCTGATTCTCACCCTCACTCCTGCCGAAATGACCGGCAATATTTGATTTACATTGTGAATATAGGATTCTATCCCATTGAGTTCCAATACGGATTTTAAAATTTGCGCCTTCTCATACGTGTGAATCGCAACTGTAACTAAATTGTCTTCCATAGCCTTATCTATTTTTATGGTTAACCAAAATTATTATTTAATACTGACAAAAATATAATTATTTGTCAATATATTAATCAATAATCTGATTTTATTTATCAATATATTAATCAATAATTTTGAAAAACATATCATACAATAAATAAATTTCATATATTTGTGCTGTTCTTCAATTACAATAGATAAAAATTTGTAAATTTGTCTGTTATAATATATAAATTAATTCAAATTATAAAATCCATTTATTATGATAGATAAAATTATTAAAACAAAAAATATTATAGAACGACCTACCTATACCGAAAAAATTATGCCTTTTATTGATAAGGATATAATAAAGGTACTGACGGGACAGCGTCGTGTGGGCAAAAGTTACATCCTGTTTCAACTGATAAATGAAATCAAAAAACAAAATCCCGATGCCAATATCATTTATATCAACAAGGAATTGAAACCTTTTGAGTATATTGCCAACGATAATTTATTGTACGAGTTCGTAATGTCGAATTTGAAACACAATGCGAAAAATTATCTTTTCGTTGACGAAATTCAAGATATTTCCGGTTTTGAAAAGGCATTGCGAAGTTTGCTTGCCGAGAGTGTTTGCGATATTTTTATCACAGGCAGCAATGCTAAACTGCTTTCGGGGGAGCTGGCAACCTACCTTTCGGGGCGGTATATGGAATTTGCTATTCACTCGTTGAGTTACAGTGAATTTTTGTCGTTTTTCTCGCTCGAAAACAATTCCGAAAATCTAAATAAATACATCGCGGTGGGCGGAATGCCTTATATGAAAACCATTGGATTGGACGAAGGACAAGTGTACGAATATCTCAAAAACGTATATGCGAGTATTCTTTTACGCGATGTTGTGGCGCGAGAAAATATTCGTAATGTGCGATTTTTGGAAAACTTGGTCGAATTTTTAGCAGACAATATTGGAAGTTTGTTCTCCGCTTCCAATATCAGCAAGTATTTAAAATCACAGCAAACAAATATAACTCCGCAAGTTGTGCTAAATTATGTAAAATCACTTTGCAACGCCTTTTTTATTCATAAAGTCGGCAGATACGACATTAAGGGTAAGCAACTTTTTGAATACGGTGAAAAATATTATTTTGAAGACATCGGTTTGCGGAATGCCATCAGAGGTTTTAATCGGAGCGCCGATATTGCCAAAATAATTGAGAATTTGGTCTATAATCATTTATTGCAATCGGGATACACCGTTTATGTAGGACAAATAGACAACGAAGAAATAGATTTTATTGCCGAACAAAATGGTAACAAAATCTATATTCAAGTAGCTTATCTGCTTGACGCAGAAACAACCAAAGAAAGAGAATTTGGTAATTTATTGAAAATAAGCAATAATTATCGAAAATATGTGGTAACAATGGATGAATATAACTCAATAAGTAATATTGAAGGTATTGAACATATTCATCTGCGTAATTTTTTGATTAAAAAGGATTTATAAGTTAAACCTCAACCAAAACCGCTTATAAATCTCAAACCAAATTATCGTACTCATTCCAATGATAAACGCAATGGTGATTTCCCAAATACTGACAGGCGAAAATTGAAACAGGCGTTGCAGGAACGGTACATTCAAAACCAACAGGATGAACAACGCCGCTCCGCCGATCACCCACTTGACGGTTGGATTAGGCGTGCGTAGAATCGTGAAGATGGATGACTCCCACGAACGGTTGGTAAGTATAGTTGCAATATTGGCAAAAATTAAGGTAGTGAATGTTACCGCTTTTACTTCGCCCGCTTCGTATCCCATTTTGAGCATAACGAAATATACGCCCAAGGAAGCTATCAGTATGCAAATTCCCTGAAAGCAACTGATGAATATTTTTTTACTGCCGAAAAACGCCTCGTCGATTTTTCGCGGCGGACGAGACATTACGTTTTTTTCTGCTCGTTCTGCCTCGAAAATAACCGAACAGGCAGGGTCAATAATTAGTTCGAGGAAAACCACGTGCACCGGAAAAAGTATCAACGGCAAATCGGCAACGAGTACCGGGATGAGCGACAAACCGGCTATTGGTACGTGAATGGCAAAGATGTATCCCAAGGATTTTTGCAGGTTATCAAAGATGCGCCGTCCCATTTTTATTGCCTCTACAATGGAACCGAAATTGTCGTCTGTCAACACCAATTCGGATGCCTCGCGCGCTACGTCCGTTCCCTTTTCGCCCATCGCAATACCGATATTGGCGGCTTTCAGCGCCGGTGCATCGTTTACGCCGTCGCCAGTCATTGCTACTACTTCGTTGTTGTGCTTTAATGCGCTGACTATCTTTAATTTCTGTTCCGGAACTACCCTCGCGAATATATCTATTGTTTTTATTTTTTTACTCAATTCGCTTTCTGACATCGTTGTTAATTCCGCACCTGTGATGTATTCGGAACAATTTTTCAATCCGATCTCCTTGGCAATGTTTTGAGCGGTAACCGGATAGTCGCCCGTAATCATAATTACCCGGATTCCGGCTTGCAAACACTTTTTTACTGCTTGTGGAACTTCCAAACGAATCGGGTCGGACAAGCCTATCAAACCGACAAATTCAAAATCGAAATCGTGCTGTATTTCGGGCAGCCGGTTTTCCGGAACGCTCGATTTGGCAACGCCCAATACGCGCAATCCCTCCGATGCCATTGTTTGTACTGCTTGGGCATACTTCGCTTGCAGGTCGGCAGGCAAATGGCAAAGGTCAAAAATAGCTTCGGGTGCACCTTTGGCGGCAATGACCAGCCGGTTGGAAGATTTGCTCCTAAAACATCTTGACATTGCCAACAACTCTTTCGATAGTGAATATTCTTTCACCATTTCCCAATCAGTGTGCAAATGCTCCGTGCCTTTCAGAAACGATTCGCCGATGTTGTTGATTGCCTTCTCCATCGGGTCGAAAGGATTTATTTGGCTCGACAATATGCCGTATTCAATAATATCGTGGTACTCTTCGGGAAAATTACCGGCTCCTTTCGTTATCCAATAATTTTCTTTGTTGTAGAGTTTGGTTACTTTCATTTTGTTTTCGGTCAATGTGCCGGTTTTATCGGTACACAAAACCGTTGCCGAACCCAATGTTTCGATAGCGTTCGGTCGCCGCGTCAACACCCGTTTTTTGGAAATGCGCCAAGCTCCGACTGCCATAAAAATAGTGAGCACCACCGGAAATTCTTCGGGCAGCATTGCCATAGCCAAGGTAATACCCGCCAAAAAACCTTGCAGTAAATCGCCGCGAGTGATTGTATATAAGGCAATTACTGCGACAAACAATATTCCGCCTATTATGGTCAAACGCTTGACTAACTTACCAATCTCTTTTTTCAACCGGCTCGGCGATTCTTCCACTTCGCTGATTGATTTTCCGATTCGTCCGATTTGGGTATTCATTCCCGTCTGGGTTACTTTTGCCAAGCCGTTTCCCTGCACCACCATCGAGCCGGAATAGACAAAAGGTTGGTCATCGCCGCCGGGCTGAACGTTGTCGTCCTCCCCTACCCAATCGTGTTTACGCACAGGAACGGATTCACCCGTAAGCAGCGATTCATCTACCAGCAGGTTTACACTTTTCAAGATGGTTGCATCGGCAGGTATGCGGTCGCCTTCTTGGAGCACGATGATGTCATCGCACACGACTTCCCGCCCCGGAATACGTATTTCCACATTGTTACGGATAACCAATGCCCGCGGACTTGCCAAGTCTTTGAGCGCGTCCAACGCTTTTTCGCTTTTCCGTTCCTGATAAAATTCGATGCCCATTATCACAAACACAAAACCCAACAATACAAAGCCTTCTGTTATATCGCCAAGTACCATATAAATTGTTCCGCAGGCAACAAGCAGCAGAAACATCGGTTCTTTTACCACCCCGAATATGATTGTCCAAAAACTGCGGGATTTGCTGCCCAGCAATTCATTGTAACCGTCTTTTGCAAGGCGTGATTTTACTTCGCTGTCCGTCAAACCGGAGAATTGGTGGTTGTTTTTTAAAATTTCCATTATTTGTTTTTATTTTTTTAATAGCGCGAAAGGACGAAGGCACGAAAGCGCGAAATAAGACACCAAGAAACGACTTTGTGCTTTCGTGCCTTCGACCTTTCGTGCTTTACATAATATTCGTAATTTTATCTAATAACGAAGAGAATGATTCTACCTCATTTTTACTCAATTTCTTCTCAATCAAATCAATCATAAAATTGTGGGCATAATCGTGCCGTTTGTTGATTTGCTCGCCAAACTCGGTCAGATGCAGGTGTGAACTTCTTTTGTCGCTGTCCGACTGCACTTTACGAACAAGACCTTTGACCATCAAACGATCAACGGAAATAGTTACAGACGGTTTCGTCAACCCCATGGCAGATGCCAACTCCGTAAGAGTCGGATTTTCTAACTCGCCTATAATTTCTAAATAGTTGAATTGTGTTGCAGTTAAATCCTGCATTTCGTATAACTTTTTTGCATCCTCTTCCGCTGCCGATATGAGCCGCGTAAATTTCACAATGTTTTCTTTTAAATCGTTTTTCATATTTTTTGTTTTGATTTTGCAAATATAGTTAGTTTATTCTAACTAACAAATTTATAGAATATTTTTAACACAAAGACACAAAGAGCACAAAGTTTTTTTATTTTTCTTTGTGTCCTTCGTGCTTATATATATTTTAATGTAAATTCAGTTTACACTGAAAAATTAAGTCTTAAATTTCCACCAAGTCCTTCTCTTACTAAACGCATTAAGGTTGTCAGTCGAATATCGCTTGCATTGTTTTCAATACGATTTTGTAGTACCGATACGCAACGCAAGTTCTTCTTGTGTCAAATTTTGCTTTTTGCGCGCCTCTTGTAGAAGTACCCCTAATTTGAATGCATCAAAATCCTCTTCATATTTTTCACGGGTAAGAGTTCCTTTTTCCCCATATTTTCGGTCAAGATGATCGTCCCAATTTATAATTTCATTTTGTTTGTTTACTTTCATAAAACTATCTTTTCGATGCGAAGGTAGTATTTTTAGTAAAAAAAACAATTTTTCTCCATATTTTCTTACCTTTGGTTTCTCTATAAAATTATTTTTAACGTTATGATTACTTTCCCAAACGCCAAAATAAACATCGGACTAAACATTGTCGAAAAACGTCCCGACGGCTACCATAATTTAGAGACCATCTTCTACCCTATTCCGGTAAAAGATGCGTTGGAAATCGTTTCGTCAAACGAGGAAAAACATTCGTTTCATTCGTCCGGAATTTTAATAGAAGGCGACCCAAATAAAAACTTGGTAATGAAAGCGCTTCATCTATTAGAAAAAGATTTTCACATTCCGGGATTGAATATTTATTTGGAAAAAGCGATTCCTTTCGGTGCCGGATTGGGTGGTGGTTCTGCCGATGCCGCTTTTATGTTGAAAATGTTGAACGAATTTTTAAATTTGAATCTATCAGATTGTAAATTAGAATTTTACGCCTCAAAAATAGGCGCCGATTGCTCTTTTTTTATAAAAAACAAGCCGGCATTCGCATCCGGTATTGGGGATATATTGGAACCTGTTGAATTATCATTGAGTGGATATTTTCTTGTTCTGATTAAACCCGATATTCACGTATCAACACCGGAAGCGTATTCGCTTGTTTCCCCGAAAAAGCCTGAAATCTCCCTAAAAGAATGGATTAAAAAGCCAATTAAAGAGTGGAAAAACGGGATTGTAAATGATTTCGAGAAAAGTATATTTGTCAAATATCCGGCTATTGCAGAAATAAAAGAACAGCTATACAACAAAGGAGCATTGTATGCCTCGATGTCCGGTTCCGGTTCGTCTGTTTTTGGTATTTTCGACAAACAGGTTGATTTTTCGGAGGATTTTAAAGAACACTATGTGTTTAGTGATAAGTTATAAAGTGATAAGTGATAAAGGTCGCTTTTTCGTTCATTTCATCAATTCTCTATCACTAATCATTTTATCACTAAATCACTAATCACTATATTTATGATATTTCACTTTTCAGCCACCGGAAATTCCCTATGGGTTGCCAAGCAACTCGGAGAAAAATTAAACGAACCCTTAGTTTCCATTAACGAGGTATTGCGGAGCGAAACTCCTGTTTTTGAATATTCCCTTTCCCCAAATGAGCGAATTGGGTTCGTATTCCCCATTCATTCTTGGGGTCCCCCTACTCTATTATTAAGATTTATAAAACGTTTAAAATTAAACGGTTACAAAGAACCACAAGTTTTTTCCGTTTGCACTTGCGGAGACGATGCGGGCTGTACGCGCGAATTGCTGAGTGAAATATTGAACAAAAAAGGACTGAATTTGACCTCTTGCCACACGGTACAGATGCCGAATACCTATATTCTTTTTCCTTTTTTTGATGTGGATAGTCTGGAAGTTGAAAAAGAAAAGTTGTTGAAGGCAAACGATACAATAGAAAAAATAATTAAAGAAATAGTAGAGAAAAATGGAAATAAATCATTATATATCAAAGGATTTGCATCAAAAATAAAATCGCGCATTATTTACCCTTTTTTCAGCAAATACACGTATGGCGCGAGCAAATTCTATGCAACTGAAAATTGCACGCATTGCGGCTTGTGCGAGAAATGCTGTCCGAACCGGAACATTGTGATGAAAGAGCGTAACCCCGTATGGTTGCAGCAATGCGTGCAGTGTTTGGCGTGTATTCACCGCTGTCCGGCGCGGGCGATTGAATATGGGAAAATAACCCTGAAAAAGGGGCGGTATCGACATCCGGATTTATAACAATACTCATTATTCATAGATCATTTTTCTGGTCATTCCCCCGTCAATAACTATATTTTCAGCATTTACAAAGTCATTTTGTTCTTCACATAGGAAAAGGCACATTCTTGCAATATCTTCCGGATGTCCTACTCTTCTTGATGGATGCTGTAAATGATCAGCTTCTGTCAGTTGTTCATAATTGGTGTTTTGAATCCACCCGGGACTAATGCTGTTTACTGTTATGTGCAATGGACTAAGAGACATTGCAAGAGCATGTGTAAGAGAAAAAATACCGCCTTTGGATGCGGCATAGCCCTCGCTATTTGGTTCGCTCATCAAGTAGCGCGTGGAACAAATATTAATGATACGTCCATACGGATTCTTCGAGTCGTTGGTTTGCTTGCTGCGATGTTGTGCCAAAAGTTTGGAAGTTATGAATACCGGACGCAAATTGACGGATAGAATATGGTCGAATTGCTCAATAGTGGTCTCGGTTAAAGGAGAAAACTTACTGATTCCGGCATTGTTAATGATAACATCAATATCTCCCCATTGTTGAAACAGGCTTTGCAGACAATTCTCCAATTCATTGACACGCGAAACATCTGCTAAAAAGAATTGAGTTTTCGTTTCTTTGGCAAGTTCATCTCCTTTTGACCGGTCAATATCGCAAAAAGCTACTTTATTGCCTGCTCCGGCAAATGCTTGTACTAAAGTTTTGCCAATACCGGATGCACCTCCGGTAATGAAAATGCGTTTATTTCCTTTTGTTTGATAAATCTTTACAGAACCCTGCTTTTCTTCCAGTTCTGTAACGCATTTTATTAATGCGTCAATTAGAGATACGTTATATCTTGCTCCGCTTCCTTTTACTACAATATCACGTAAATAATAAGGATGCACGTCCTTTATATAATTTCTAAAAAGAACTTCTGGTCTTTTGGCTGAAATTCTAACTATTAAATCCGTCTTTTGATTTGATATTTCCTTCAATTCATCTAAAAGTTCTACATATCCTTTTTTAGATACCTCTTTAAGATATTCTAATTTACTTTTTAATATTTCTATTTTATCCATATTTTTTTATTTGTTGCAAATATATGGAAATTATCTAATACAAACAAATTAATTTGAAATTAATTTCAAATTAATTTGTTTGTAGATTTGATATTTATTTCAAATCAACTACACCGATCTTTCAAAACACTATCAAATTGAGTTGATATTGCTTTGAAATCAATCGCAAAAACACATAATTAACCAATTTAAATATATTATTAATTAATTTTTATAAAATATTATTTTTTTTATAAAAAATTAATTTCAAATTATATTGAATAACATAAATCAAAAGGCAAATTATTTTGCTTTTTGATTTGGATTACTCGATATTTTTTCGGTACCTTTGTAAGGATCAAGGATTGTTTAACTTTTAATGTATAATGCTATGATGAACACAAAAGGATTAGAATTCGCAAGAAAGGTCATTGCTGTGATTTTGGGCGCACAAGCCTTAATGCTTGTGATTTGTATATTATTCATTATATTCTGTTGATAAAAGCCCCCAAAAGAGAAGAAGGCACTCTTCTCCCTCGGGGGTGCGTCAAAAGGATTACGAATATATACTTCCAATGTAGAGCCTCTTGACTAAAGATTATACTATATTTTTTTAAAAATTTAAAAGAAATATAGTATAATCCATTGGTTTCTTTAATTTTTTCCTAACTGCAAAAGTAAGTAATTTAAACATACTAAATCTATAATTTTTCAAAAAAATTATATCCAAATTAGTCTAATTTAATGACTTTACATTCCACTTCATAAAATCAATCTCACTTTCAATTCTTTCCTCAATGCTGTCGGGTAAATTTGGGAAGAAATCAATATTGGTAATCGCTTGCAACTCTTTCACACTCATAGCATAAGTAGAAAGCGGTTTGCGTTTGCCGCCACTTTCATTTGCAAAAACAAAAGCAATGGCAGACCATTCTCCATCCTTATTTTGCAAAAGCGCTTTAAAAAAGGCATCGGGGATAGCTACTTTGTTCTGTCCGATTGTTTCGGGTTGTTTCGACACAATCGGACCACACACAATATAAATATTTCCTTTTTGTACAGCCAAACTTCGCACTTGTTCTTCCAAACTATTCCAAATTCCGGCATTCAAATTTCGGTTTTGCGGACAAATATTGGAAAAGTAAAAAGACTCTTTCATCGCTTGTTCGCTCCATTTCATATCTGCTGCCGGTGCCATGTGTCCTCTGTCCCATCCCGAATTTTTATAATCGTCGTTCGTTGCCGATTCTCCGCGAGGGACGTTGGGGTCGGGCGTAAAACGGCTGCTGCGAGGTATTTCTCCTGCAACTTCTTCTCTTGTCAATTCATAAGCTACCCAATTCGGGATTTTCCAATCGGAATTGTAGCTTACCGTAAAACCGGTGTGGACGATGATTTGTTCCTTTCGATTCGTCAGTTTTGCTGGAATTTCTACATTTTCAATCTGTATTTCAACACTTTCAATTTGATAATTATCCGAACCGGCGCTATTTTGAGGAATTGTAGCATCATCTTGTCTTTTCGGTAAACAGATAAAAATAATCAATCCAAGCAGGATTAGAATTGCGTTTGTTTTCAGCGATTTGGAAGTCTTTCTCATATTTTGCAATTTTATACAACAAATTTACAAACTGTTTTTCAAAAAACAAGAAAAATAATTCGCTGATTTTTCATATTTTACCTATATTGCATCTTTCTAAATATTTTGGAAGAAAAACAGAAAAACAAGGAGATTTACAATGTATTATTCGACTATTTATCAATCACCTGTCGGAGGAATTACTCTTGCGTGTGATGGCGACAATCTTGTAGGATTGTGGAATGAGGGACAAAAATATCACGGTGGTACCATACCCGAAAAAATGATAGAGAATAACGACATACCCATATTCGACACCGCAAAAAAATGGTTAGACCGGTATTTTGCAGGTGAAAAACCGGATATTTCCGAATTACCGTTGGCTCCACGTGGTGGCGAGTTTCGTCAAGAAATTTGGCGTATTTTATGTGAAATACCATACGGAGAAGTGGTTACATACGGTGATATTGCAAAAAAAATGGCGGTGAAGATGAACAAAAAAAGTATGTCAAGTCAGGCGGTAGGCGGAGCAGTTGGGCATAATCCCATATCTATTATTATTCCCTGTCACCGGGTGGTGGGTTCAACCGGCAGTTTAACAGGTTATGCTGGAGGCGTTGACACAAAAATAAAATTGCTTGAATTGGAAGGTGTTGATATGTCCCGGCTGTTTGTTCCAAAAAAAGGGACAGCTCTCTAAGAAGATGTAAAAGTCAATATTTTTTTTCACATTTAATTATCACCCTTTTTTCATCTTTCAACGTAGTTGCAAAAAAGTAAACTCCCCCACCCTCTTTCAACCCTGTTTTTTTTCTTAATTCATTGACGGTAAGAGGGAAATTGCGAACACTGATATTTGCCTGCGTAATTCCGGAAAGCGACTGTTTGCTCTCTTTTTTATTCAACGAAAAAGAATTTTTTATGCAGAAAATCCGTCCGGGAAAATCAGAAATAAATATATCGGAAGTATATAAATGGCTGTTTTTATGTAATTTACGAATGTCGTAATGTTGAGTCAAACAACGATAAGCTCCAGCTTTCAAAATAGATACATTCGGTTCGTATAAATAATTACACAATGAGTCGGCAAAAACGCATACGGAATTATTTTCTTCTGCTCTTTTAAATGTAAAATACTCGATTTCATTGTTCTTTTTCAGATTGACGCAATGAATGGACGGTTCCGTTTTCGGCTCAACGTTGGATCCCATTTTAAACAGCAACTCTTTACATTCATTATCAACCGCAATCACGTGTACCTCTGTCGTGTTTGGTAATTGATTAATAGCCAAAGAAATATCCAACATTGGCGAATATTTAATCCATACCGATTGGGCTTTTTCCAATAACAGCTGCTGTAATGCCTCTACGTTCGGTTCGCAATCGGAGATTAAAACCGTTTTTTGTCCGTGTTTGTCACGCCGTGCGGGGTCTAAAAAGATACAATCAACCGAGGAGATTTCTTTTAAGTAAATCTCCGCTTGCTCGTTGCATACTTTTATGTGATTCAGCGATAATGTGTGAAAGTTAGAACGGGCTATTTCACACAATTCCGGTTTTTGTTCGACATACACCACCTCTTCAAATCCATCGGCTAAAAAAGCGCAATCAACACCGAAACCACCGGTTAAATCAACTAATTTCTTACCCTGAAACAAAGACGCTTTATATCGAGCCGTAATTTCGGAAGAGCATTGCTCCAACGATAAATGGGCGGGATAAAGTATGTCCTCTCTCCTACTCCACGAGGGAATTTTAACGGAGGCAATTTGCTTTCCGGCAATCTGCTGTAACGCAAAAGGGAAATCTACATTCGGATATTTTGCCGCTTGGAGGGCTAATTTCCGGATATCTTCGTATTGATGCTTTGCGATGAAATCGGACGTATGATTGTTTGTTGTCATTTACCTGTCATTTTGTATTATAAGGACAAAAGTCAAAAACACGCTTCGTCATTGCGGGATTTACCCGCAATCCACTAATAATCAGTATCGTTTTTAGGGGATTCCGCGTCAAGCGCGGAATGACGGACTTTTCAGACAACCTCTTTGACGTATTTTTTTACGAGCTACTGAAGTTGTTTTGTTAGAAAAATGAGGTGTAATTTACCTCCCCACAATCGCCCCCTCGCGTATCAAATCAACCATCTCACCGACAGACAATCGTGCAGCCATATCGCTACCTTCGAGCAGTTGCTCGGCAAGGTCGCGCTTGTGGGTGTGCAGTTGGATGATTTTTTCCTCGATGGTGTTTTCGGCAACGAGGCGGTAAATCGTTACCGGACGTTGCTGACCAATGCGGTGGGCGCGGTCGGAGGCTTGGTCTTCGATGGCAGGATTCCACCACGGGTCTAAGTGAATCACGTAATCGGCAGCGGTCAGGTTTAATCCCAAACCACCGGCTTTGAGACTGATTAGAAACAATTCGCCATCACCGCTTTGAAACTCTTTTACGTTGCGTTGGCGTTCCGCTTGTGAGGTCGAACCATCAATGTATTTGTATTTAATTCCTTGTTTGTCAAGCTCTTTTCGTACAATAGCGAGATGGCTCACAAATTGGCTGAAAACCAATGCTCGGTGCTTGTTGGCAATCAATTCACCGGCAATATCGAGGAAAGTTGCGAGTTTGGACGAAGGAATATTTACGTTTCCATCAATCAACAGCGGATTGCAACTTGCTTGTCGCAATTTGGTAATTTCCGCTAAAACTTGTATGTGTTTTGACTCATCGGCATTGCTCAAATTTTCCAATGCTTGACGGCGAAGGGCTTCGTAAAACGCCATTTCATCGCTCGAAAGTTGGATTTTCTTTACGATTTCGGTTTTCGGCGGAAGCTCATCAAGCACCGCGCTTTTGGTACGGCGGAGGATGAACGGCGCAATCATCTTTTTCAAGTGTTTTTTTGATGCTTCGTCATTCGATTTTACAAATACATCGTTAAAATGCTGTAAACTTCCCAGCAATCCGGGGTTGATGAAATTAAATAAATTCCAGATTTCGCCCAAGTGATTTTGCAAAGGCGTACCGGTCAGCGCCACGCGGAAACCGGCTTTCAGCTGCATCGTAGCTTTTGAGGTTTTGGTCGCGTAATTTTTGATAACGTGCGCCTCATCGAGTACCACGGTGGCAAATTCGGGTTCGGAGAAAAGTTTCTCTTCCGATTGCAACAATCCGTAGCTCGTTATCAACACGTCGCCGGCTTCGAGTGATTGCAACACCTCTTTTCGGTTTGTTGTTGTATTGACACCCAACGTTTTAATGCGAAGTGTCGGAGCAAATTTTTCTACTTCACTGACCCAATTTCCGATAACCGAAACCGGACAAACCACCAACGCTGCACCCTGTTGAGCGCGATGAAGCAGGATAGCCAGTGTCTGCACCGTTTTTCCCAACCCCATATCATCCGCCAAGCAGGCTCCGCCGTTCCATTCTGCCAAACGCGCCATCCAACGGAAACCTTCCTCTTGGTAAGAACGGAGTTCGGCTTGTAAATTAGCCGGTATGAGGGTGTTTTCCTCCTTGGTCTTTTCTATCTTTTTACGAAAATCTTTCCACGCTTTATCGGCTTTCACATTCTCCATTTCATCGAAGAAATCACCCAAACCGACGGAGGCAAATTTATTGAGATGGATACCTTTTTTATCTTCGTCCGAAAACAGGCGCAGATTATCCAACTGCTTTTTCAACCGGTCGCTCAATGCCAAAAACTCGCCTTGGCTGAGTTCGATAAAGCGACCGTGGCTTTTTGCAGTCAGTTTTAACAGTTGTTGCAATGTGAGTACCGTGTTTTCGTCCACGCGAAATTCGCCTTGCAGGTCAAACCAATTTGTTCCGCTTTTGATATTGACATTCAGATTGTTGATTCCGGCTGTTCCGCGCAGTTTGAATTTTTCGCCTTCGGGCCACTCTACCACGCACACGTCTTGTCGTTTTGCCAAAATATCAAGCAAATAAAGCCCATCCATCGGGTCGTCAAACGACAGTAAACCATCGTTTTCGTTCAGGCTTTCCAAACTTTGAATGTCGTTCATCAAGATTTGTTCGTTTTCTGTTTCCTGTTTCAAGTTGCGTTTTACTTGTAATTGAACATCTTTTTCGTTGGAAATAAGCACTTTGCCGCCTTTACCCGGTTTGCAGTATGGAGGTCTTTCGCCGAAAGGCTTACTGAACAATTCGGTTTTCAGCCCATCGCCCAATGGCAATAGTTGTACGCGGATACGCGAGTCGGAAGGCAACTCTTTGATCTCGGTGCGTGCGTTTTTATCGGCAACAAGGTCGGAGTGCACCTCCATTCCTTCGGCGCTCAGCGTTCCGAGCAGTTCGGTCAATTTAGCTTTTCCGTTTTCAGGAATAATTATTTTTTGTTCGTTGATAATTTCCAAAATACGCATTTGATTTGCGGTGAGATTATACACTTTGTAGCGTGTGTTGGTCTCTTTTTGGATAAAAATACTGTCTCCAACCTCTTTTAAATTGGAAACAAGCTGATAGCCTTTGGCGGTTTTATTTACGGATACAACCACCTGACCGGCAATAAATTCAACAGAAATATCGTCCGTATTATTCAAGAAAATATACGGATGTCCGATTAAATCAATGCAGACTCTATTGTCAAATTCATAAGAACTTCCGCCGTAATAATCGTTGTACTCTTTGATATGTTTGGAGATGCGAAGATCTTGTTCGGTCATTCCTTTTGCACTGCCGTTTTTCAACGTTTTCATCGCAATATTTCGCCCTTTTGACCATCCTTTTGCTTGTCGAGTTTGTAAAACGGGTTGAATATTGTTGTTTTTCGGATTAAAATAGTAAACTACCCGATTGTCGTTTTCGTTTGGGTCTTTGCTTTTGGCGCCGTTTTTAGATTTCATTCCCAACAGCAAATTCAGCGATTTTTCCCAATCTTCTTGGCGGTGAATGTGCGAAATAACCGGTTGATGGCTTATTTTTTCGGACAACTCGCGGTATAAATCCTCGAAACGTTTTTCGTCAAACCACGTTTTCGCCACAAAAGCCACTTCGTAGGCAAGTAATAAATAACCGTTATCCGTTGCTTTTTTCAAAATATTGTAAATATCACCGGCGTGTTTTTCTTCGATTTTTTCACCGATAAGATGATAAATCAGTATATTTAAAACGGAAGAAAGCTCCGCGTCAAAGCAAAGAATATTATTCCTAATAATTGATTTCATCTCCGCTAATTTACTTTTTTGTACATTCTGCACATCAAGAATAACGGCGATGAATGGAAAGTAAAATCCGAAATTGTATTTCTCTTCCCACTGCAAGGCTTTTTGGAACACGGGCGTAAAAATCAATGTATCGGAAAGCAGCAACGCTAACACATAAAAATAAGCAATATCCTCGCGTTCGGGTAACGGTGACTTATTTCCGCTTTTATGCTGCTCTTTGATTAATTTATTAAAAAGTGTGATAGAGCCTACAATATCGCCGTCCGTCAGACATTTAAGTGCGTTAAACATCAAAATATCGGCTCCGACTTCAATCGCTTTTTCAAGGTTTCCACTCCAATAAATCCGGCTTAATTCAATTTGACTTATCTTTATCAACGGATAGTCTGTTAGTTTTTCTAATCTCTCAATTTTTGCGAATGTCTCCGAATGTGGAATAAGATTGTCTGTGGAATTACTTACAAGCAGCACAATTGCATTATAAATAATTTTTTCCGAAATCAGACTTAATTTTTTTTCATATCTTTCATCTTCAAATATTGGCTCATAGTATTCAAATACTCTGCTCCCTAAGCTGAGCAAAAGTTTACTTTCATATTCTTTATATTTGTATCTTTCAGGAGGAGAAGCATATAACAACATATATAAGCAGTTTCTAAAAGATTTAATACTGGAAGTTGAACCGAGGTAATATCCGTATCTATCGTCATTGTTACTACATATTCGTTCTAATATTTTTGCATCTATATCTATTTCCGGAAAAATAAATACCAAAAACTCGATGGTTACAGTATAATTTGCTCGCCAATCGTTGCCGAATATAAATAAGTCATTTTTTACTGCTGCTTGAATAATCAACGTGATTTCTTTTTGTGTAGCTTTTCTTTTTAAAAAGGCATAAATAGTATCTTGTAACGCACTATCTATTGAAAATACAGCACACAATGCAGCTGCCTGCAATATCTTTTTACTTTCTTCCGGAAGGGAGTTATAATAGGTTATTTGAGAAGAATCCATTTCTTTTTATAGATTATGTAAAAAGCCACCTTTTCAAGCAGCTTTCAACTTATTTTTAACATTTTATATTCAACTCATCCAACACCTGCCGTATTTTCTCAAATGTAGTGATGCGTGTCGGAACAAGCGGCAATCGCAATTTATTTTCAATATACCTCATAATGGATAGCATACATTTTACCCCTGCCGGATTTCCGTCAACAAACAGCAGGTCAAACAGTTCGGTAAACCGGTGGTGAATAACTCTTGATGCGTCATAATCGCCCTGCAAAGCCAATCTGACCATTTTGCTGAACTCTTTCGGGAAAGCGTTTCCGATAACCGAGATAACTCCTACTGCTCCCAATGTAATCAACGGAAAAGTAATGCCGTCATCGCCCGAAATAACCATAAAATCTTTCGGTTTGTTTTTGATAATATCGTCCATTTGTACGATATTACCCGATGCTTCTTTGACGGCGATGATGTTTTCGTATTGGCGAGCCAGACGCAACGTGGTTTCGGCAGTCATATTTACGCCGGTTCTTCCCGGTACGTTGTAAATGATGACCGGCACTTTTGATGCCTCTGCAATAGCCGAATAATGTTGGAAAATTCCCTCCTGCGAAGGCTTATTATAATAAGGAACAACGGAAAGAATGGCATCAATGCCGTCAAAATTACGTGTTTTCAATTCATTGACAACGGCTCTTGTGTTGTTTCCGCCTACTCCCAAAACGATTGGAAGGCGACCGTTCACTTTTGCCAATACCGTTTGAACAATCTCCTCTTTTTCTTCCGAAGAGAGTGTTACTGTTTCGGCAGTAGTGCCTAATATCACCAAATAATCCGTTCCGTTTTGAAGTTGATAATCCAATAAACGATTAAGGGCATCGAAATCAACACTTTCATCTTCTCTGAAAGGTGTTATCAGGGCAACGCCCATACCTGTAAACTTAGTTTTCGTCATTATTGTAATAATGTGTTTTCCTTACTTTCGCAAAAGTACAAAAAAATTGTAATAAAAAAATTTATTCTCCTGCCATTCTAATCACTTTTGCCATTAATTTAGGATTTATCCAAGAATTTTTATTGATTAGTTCATACAATAAAGGGGTAATTTTATCAATATAACCCAATTGTTTTCCTTTCAACAAAATACCAAGCGTCCCGGTTAAATTCAAATCCATTTGAAGCGCATACCTTCGTCCCATAATCTCGTCTAAAACAATCAAATCGGCTTGTTTTTCTTGTGCTAAAATCAAAACTTCGGTCTCTCCGTCATCTAAATCAAAGAAATATTGCTTGGCTTCTTTTGATTGTATTTTCTCTATCTTAACCCATTCTATTTTACTCAAATCGGCATAATAATCTTTATCCTTACCGGATTCTATCTCTTGATATACAGCAAAAGGTACATATATACAACCGTATAATTCTTTCAGTAGGCTCAGTTTCCCAATTTTCAATAGAGATAAAAGAGGAGTAGTATTGGTTACAATTATTTTAGGCATTGTTAAAATCGGATTCTAAATCCTTTTCAGTGGTTGAGAAATAAGATGTGTTATAAAATGAAAGTATTGTCAGAAAATCCGGACGTGAAATATTCAATATTTTAGCAGCTGTTCCGGAAGATATTTTTCCCAACTCATAAAGTTTTACCAAGGAAATTACTTTCATTTCCCGTTCAAATTCTTGGTTTTTCATTTTCAATGAGAAAGCCAACGTTTCAGGGTAAGATATGGCAATTTGTCCGGTCATATTTTTTTTTATTTTCGTTTTGTAAATATACAACAATTTTCAAAATCAAACATTACGATTTCGTCTGAATAGCATTCAGATAATGCAATATTTGTTTCAAAAGCTCAATTCCCTTTGTTTTGGCGGGAACGGCAAGTTCCAAATCGTAAAGCGGATACCCCTCTTTTTTCATTCCGCAACGACACGGTGTGTTGGAAATTCCCAACAGGTATTTCAACGGAAGTATTTCGCGCGTGGTCAAGTCAATCAGCAGATTACAATCCTCGCTAAGAAATTTTTTCTCAACCTTTTCGGACGGTTTTTGCAGTATAGAAATGTCTTTTTTAGTCAACAGATGTAAGTTGACCGTATTTTTCAGCGAATTTTCCTGCGGATTAAACACCCACGCCGAAATTCGTTTTTCACTGCCCAACATTTTCATTATTTCTCCAATTTCTTTTTCATTGTCGGAAGAGAGAAGAAGTTGTATGCCGGAAACATCTTGGAAATTGACAAAATGCTTTTTCCGAGTTTTTCTTTGGACTCGCTGACGAATCTTAAAATCTATGTATTTTCTACTAAATTTTTGAAACATATTTTTATGTTATAAATTTTATCTTTTCCAATTTACATCCAATCAAAATACTGCTGCTATCCTCTGCATACTTTGCAGTTTTTTCATAAATGTATTGTTACGCTTAGTGGTAAGCACATTGTAACGAACCTGCATTTTAAGCAATGGTTCTGCCGGTAAATCCAACGTAGCTTCAATAAGCAGTGCTAATTCCGTATTCACAGGTCGCTTGGCGTTAAGTACCTCGTTTAATAATGTGTATGGAACATTCATCGCTTCGGCGAGTTTCTTTTGCGAAATGCCGCGATATTCAATTTCGTCTTTCAAAACCTCGCCCGGATGAGTGGGGATATATGGTTCGAGATTGTTTGCAGCCATATTAGAGACTGCTTGTGAAGTACCAATCATAATATTCTATTTATAATGATTTGACAATTCTGTTATATTGCATATAGTAGCAACCGTTTGGTTTTCTACCGTTTCTTCCTCAAATTCAATACGGTATTTGTCATTTATTCTGGCTGATGATAAGCCGGCTTTGTTGCCTTTTAACTTCTCATAATTCAACGAGTTATATTTCATAAGAGTACATAACGTCCGGTTGGCTCATCATTATATCAACAACACGAATGTATTTACGGATAATTTCCGGCTGAAATCTGTATTTTTTGTCGGTCGATTTTCCTGTTTGATATATTTCGTGTAAATAATCCTTTTTGAAATAAATATCCATATATTGTTTTGATGTTGCAAAGATAATATCTTTCTTTTAAGCATTCACAATTTTGTGAATTTTTTATGCAATTTTGCAACTTTTTCAGTACAACTTAATAATGATTATAGGAAAAATAAAAATCAATACTCTTTCTCATCTGTTTATATTTTAACTTTCTATCTTTTCAATAAACTCATCCTCCGTCAAAAACTTAATATTCAACTTGTGTGCCTTTTCTAATTTAGCAGGACCTATATTATTGCCTGCCAAAAGATAATCTGTTTTTGAAGAAACAGACGAAGCATTTTTCCCACCATTCCGCTCAATCAACTCTTTCAGCTCTTCGCGCGAATGTTTTTCAAACGTTCCGCTTATCACAATGGTCAATCCTTGAAGTATATCGGTCTGTTTTTCTTTTCGTTCTTCGGAAACACAGAATGACAAACCTGCCGCTTGGAGTCGGTTTATCAATTCCAAATTTGTTTCTTTCTTGAAAAAGGCGATAACACTCAATGCAATCCTCTCTCCTACCTCGTTTATGTCCGTAAGTTGCTCAAAGGTTGCGTTTTGTATGTTTTCAATATTCTCCATTGCGAAAGCCAATTTTTTCGCCACGGTCTCCCCCACATAACGGATTCCCAAGGCAAAAAGTACCCGCTCGAAAGGAACGTTTTTAGAATTATTTATACTGTTAATCAAATTATTGGCGCTTTTTTCGCCCCATCGCTCCAATGTTGCCATTTCATCGGCTTTTAAGGCATATAAATCGGCGCTGTTTTGAATCAGTTTTTTATTGTAAAGCAGTTCGATTGTTTCGCTTCCGATGGTAATATCCATTGCTTTCCGGGTAACAAAATGCTCGATTTTTCCCTTGATTTGCGGCGGACAACCGTCTTCGTTCGGGCAATAATAGGCAGCCTCGCCTTCTTCTCGAACGAGCGTGGTTCCACATTCGGGACATTCCTTGATAAATTCCACTTTTTCACCCAATTGCGCTGTGCGCGCTTCCTTGTTTACGCTGACAATTTTCGGGATAATTTCACCGCCTTTTTCTACATACACCATATCGCCAATGTGTAAATCCAAACCGGTTATAATATCTGCGTTGTGGAGAGAGGCGCGTTTTACGGTGGTGCCTGAAAGAAGTACCGGTTCGAGATTGGCAACCGGCGTAACCGCACCCGTCCGTCCAACTTGATAGGAAACGGTATTCAGGCGCGTAAGCGCTTTTTCGGGTTGAAATTTATAGGCAATCGCCCACCTTGGCGACTTAGCGGTGTATCCCAAATTTCGTTGCTGACGCAACGAATCTACTTTAATCACAATCCCATCTGTAGCCACCGGGAGTTTTTTCCGCTCAATATCCCAATGGGCGATAAAATCAAAAACATCTTGCAAGGTTTGGTATTTTCGGGTCGCATCGGAGATTTTAAATCCCCACGACTTCATTTTTTGTAAATTGTCGAAATGGGAGTCGGTCGGTAACTGTTCGCCCAACATATAGTAAAAATAGGCATCCAATTTACGTTTTGCTACTTCTTTGGAATTAAGCAATTTCAACGTACCCGAAGCGGCATTTCTCGGATTGGCAAAAAGCGGTTCTTCCTGTTTTTCACGCTCGCTGTTCAGCTCCTCAAAGACCGTCCACGGCATCATAATCTCTCCGCGTACTTCAAATTGTTCGGGAAAATCATTGCCTTGCAACACCAACGGAACGGTACGAATCGTTTTTACGTTCAACGTTACATCGTCGCCTTTTTCGCCGTCGCCGCGCGTAACAGCCTGTGCCAGTTTGCCGTTTTCATACATCAATGAAATGGAACTGCCGTCGTATTTCAGTTCGCAAACCAATTCAAACTCCTCGTTCAACGCCTTCTTCGTCCGGTCGTAAAAATCAGTAATTTCACTTTCCGAATAAGTATTGCTAAGCGAAAGCATCGGGTATTTATGATGAATCTGCTTAAACTCTTTATTTATGTCATTCCCAATTCGTTGCGTTGGGGAATTCGGGTCAGAAAATTCAGGATGTTGCTCTTCCAATTCTTGAAGTGTCCGAAGTTTTTCATCAAATTCGACATCGGAAATAGTTGGTTGAGATAAAATGTAATAATTATAATTATGCTGATTAAGCTCTTGTCTTAGAGATTCTATGTGTTGTTGTATGCTGTCCATAACTCAAAACATTATTTTTTATATCTCACAAAAATAATGAATAAATATAGTTTTTTTCTTAAAATTGGAAAATAAATCTAATAGAAAACGGCTAAAAACCTTCTACATACAAGAAATAGTTATTAGCCGTTGCAATTCTGCACTGTGAAAGTACAAATAATTTTGCAAACAACAACAATTTTCGATTTAATTATGTATTTTTGGCAGCCATAAAAAAATAAATTACTATAAAAAAATTAAGATATAAAAATGACGAAAGGAACGGTTAAAATTAAATTCGCAAACGGGGAAAACATTCCCTTGGAATTGCACAAAGTGCGCGTAGTACAAAAATTAAATCTTGTGCCGATTGAAAGACGCTTGGAGGCGCTGCAAGAGGGCGGCTTCAACACTTTCCGCTTGAGTACGAAGGACGTTTTCCTCGATATGCTTACCGACAGTGGAACTAACGCAATGAGCGACAATCAAATGGCTGCTATGATGCAGGCGGATGATGCGTATGCGGGTTCTCAAAGTTTTGTACGCTTGCAAAAAGCGGTAGAAGATGTGTTAGGCAAAAAATACCTGTTGCCGGTACACCAAGGACGCGCAGCCGAAAACATCATATCCAATGTGTATGTTAAAAAAGGCAGCCTTGTGCCGATGAACTACCACTTCACAACCGCAATGGCACACATTACTCAATATGGCGGTAAAATTGCCGAATTGCTGTATGACGAGGCATACGTGATTAACTCTAACCATCCTTTTAAGGGAAATATGAATATTGAAGTGTTGGAAGCAACCATTTTGGAACACGGTGCCGAAAACGTTCCTTTTATCCGTATGGAGGCATCTACTAACTTGATTGGCGGTCAGCCGTTTTCGGTACAAAACTTGCGCGATGTGCGTAGAGTTGCCGATAAATACAATATTCGCTTAGTATTGGATGCGAGTTTATTGGGCGAAAACGCTTATCTCGTTATCCAGCGCGAACCGGAATTTGCCAACTCAACAATGGAAGAGGTTATGAAGACAATGACCGGCTTGGCTGATTTGGTCTATTTCTCTGCTCGAAAATTAAGTTCTTCGCGCGGTGGTGGTATCTGTACCGACAAGTTGGAGATTTACAAAGAATTGGAAGCATTGGTTCCGTTGTTTGAAGGATTCTTAACGTATGGCGGTATTTCCGTGCGCGAAATTGAGGCAATGGCAGTAGGTTTATATGAGACACTCGACGAAAATATGATTTGCCAAAGTCCGAATTTCATCCGTTATTTAGTTGATGAATTGACCAAAAACGGTGTGCCGATGATTCGTCCTGCCGGCGTATTGGGCGCACACGTGGATGCAATGCAAATTTGCTCACACATTCCGCAAACACAATATCCTGCCGGTGCGTTGGCAGCTGCGTTCTTCTTGATTTCGGGAGTTCGCGGAATGGAGCGCGGTTCGGTATCCAATCAACGTGATGAAAATGGTAATGAAACATACGCCGATATGGAGTTGATGCGTTTGGCGGTTCCTCGCCGGGTATTTACCTTGTCGCAAATTAAATATGTAATCGACCGCTTGACTTGGTTGTACAACAACCGCGAAATGATTGGCGGATTGCGCTTTGTATATGAGCCGCCGGTGTTGCGCTTCTTTATGGGAGGTTTAGAACCAATATCAGATTGGCCCGAAAAATTGGTGGCTAAGTTTAAGGCTGATTTTGGGGATAGTTTATAAATAGCACGAAAGGTCGAAAGCACGAAAGAGTGAAAAAATGAAAATTCACGCTTTCGTGCTTTTTGTTTTTTCTCTGTTGGACAACGAGACGCTTCGCCCAACGAAGTTTACCACTCATCATACAAAACACAAGCCACATAATGTCCCTCCTTTACCTCCCTCAACGGAGGAATAGCCTTAAGACACTGTTCATGGCGTTTCGGACAACGGTCGTAGAAAAAGCATACATTACGTTTCGTAATGGCGCTGTTGAGGTCGCCTTCGAGCAGAATGCGCCGGCGGTTTCTCTCTATTTCCGGGTCGGGAATCGGTGCGGCAGACAAAAGCGCTTCCGTATAAGGATGCAGCGGATTGTCATAAAGTTCATCTGCTTGCGCCAACTCCACGATTTTGCCCAAATACATTACCATAATCCGGTTTGAAATGTGCCTGATTACCGCAAGGTCATGAGAAATAAACAGGTAGGTAAGCCCAAGCTCGCTCTGCAACTCTTTAAGCAAGTTGAGAATTTGCGCTTGAATGGAGACATCAAGAGCGCTTACCGGTTCATCGGCTAAAATCAGTTTCGGTTCCAACGCCAAAGCGCGTGCAATGCCGATGCGTTGGCGTTGTCCGCCTGAAAATTCGTGCGCAAAACGGTTGATGTAGATGTCCTGAAGTCCAACCTTTCTCATCAGTTCCTTCACTCGTTCGATAATCTCTTTTTTGCTGATGTCGATTAGTCCATGTTTTTTATAGATGCGTAGCGGTTCGGCAATCAGTTCGCCTACTGTCATGCGTGGGTCAAGGCTATCGTGCGGGTCTTGAAAAATCATCTGCATGTCGCGTTTTTTCTTGAGGCGTTCTTTTTTAGACAGCAAAGTAAGGTCTGCTTCTTCAAAAAGCACGCGTCCACTTATTGGTTTAAGCAATCCGACAATAAGGCGTGCAAGCGTTGATTTGCCTGAACCCGATTCGCCGACAACGCCCAACGTTTCGCCTGCCTTTAACTTAAAAGAGATGCCGTTAATTGCCCTTACTTCATCTTTTTCATTTTGATTGAAAAAGAATGAAGCATTCTCGACCTCAAGCAGATAAGGTTCCGTATTTTGTACTAAAATCTGTTCATTGACCATAAAAAAGCCTCCTAATTATAAAGATGACAACTAACCCAATGTCCCGGTTCTTTTTCGAAAAGGCGGGGTTTTTCCGTATTGCAGCGTTCCATGCGCCGGTAGCAGCGTGGTGCAAAAGGACAACCTAACACGTTGTTGGTTATATCGGGCGGCTGTCCGGGAATAGAGTAAAGTTTTTTACTTTCGCCGTCCAAACGCGGAACGGATTGAATAAGACCTTCAGTGTAAGGGTGCAGGGGATTGGCGAAAATTTGCCGGGTATCGCCTTTTTCCACACTGTGTCCGGCGTACATGACGACAATCTCATCACACATACCTGCCACGATGCCCAAATCGTGCGTAATCATGATAATTGCCGTTCCGAATTTCTGCGAAAGCCCTTGCATGAGTTCAATAATCTGTGCCTGAATCGTAACATCAAGCGCCGAAGTCGGTTCATCGGCAATCAATATCTCCGGGTCACAAGCAAGAGCAATCGCAATCATAACACGCTGACGCATACCTCCCGAAAATTGGTGCGGATAGTTGTCAATACGTTTATCCGGGTCGGCAACGCCCAACATGGAGAGTAATTCTACTGCTCGTGTGCGTGCCGTTTTTTTATTCATCTTTTTGTGTGTTCGAAGCACTTCGGTAATCTGCTCCGATACGGTAAGAAACGGATTTAAAGCTGTCATAGGGTCTTGAAAAATCATGGAGATACGATTTCCGCGTATTTGGCGTAGCTCTTTTTCGCTCATGCTCAACAGGTCTTTATCGTGAAACAGCGCGCGACCTCCCTCAATTTTCCCCGGTGGAATGGATAAAAGTCCCATAATGCTAAGGCTTGTTACCGATTTTCCGCTGCCCGATTCGCCTACAATTCCAAGTGTTTTGCCTTTATATAAATCAAAACTCACACCGTCTACCGCTCTAACGGTAAGTCCGTCATCGGTTTTGAAGTGTACTTTTAAATCTTCAACTTTTAATATGGGGTTTTCTGAATTTGTCATTTTTAAAATCTTGTTAATCTTGTAAATCTTAATAAAATCATGGTTTAGACATCAGACATTCTTCCCTTTCGGATCAAAAGCATCACGCAACCCATCGCCCAAAAAATTCATCGCAAAAAGAAAAAGCCCCATAGCAAAAGCCGGAACAATCAGCAGCCATGAATGAAGGTACATATTATCCACACCGTCTTTAACAAGCGTACCCCAACTTGCCAATGGAGCCGAAACACCAAGACCAAGATAACTCAAAAAACTCTCAGACAAAATAAAAACCGGTATATCCATGCTCGCAAATACAATCATGATATTGAGGCAATTGGGCAACAAATGCCGTTTAATAACATGCCATGATGAAGCCTCCATCATTCGGGCAGCTTCGACAAATCCGGAATTTTTCAGACTGATGACCTGTCCGCGCACCACACGCGCCTGCGTCAGCCAACTGATAAGCGCAATCGCCACAAAAAGATTAATCAGATTTTGACCGAAAAGCGCCATGAAAATGATAACAATAAGCATATAAGGCAACGAATAGAGCACTTCCATTGAAATGACAATAACCCTGTCGGTTTTTCCACCTTTATAACCAGCAAGCGCACCCAACACCATGCCGATAAGCACAGCAGTAAGCGAACCAACAATACCGATTAAGATTGACACGCGTCCTCCATAAATAAGCCGCGCAAGCATATCGCGCCCCAATCCGTCCGTTCCAAGCAGATAAACTTTGCTGTGCATGGGGTCGTTTGCTATGGCATTTTTGAGTTCGGCTAACCGCTGCACTTCGTTTTCATTGAGCGGACGGTTTTCTTTTTGGGCAAAAGCCTGTAAATAGGCTTCCTGTTTTTCAAAAGCCAATTCGCCAGCTTGGCGGAATGAAGGCGGTAAAAATTGATGTTCGATTATTTGCCTGTCGTAAGAAAGTGGCAAAATTGGAGCTATTAGGCTCACAAAAAGATAGATGCAAACAATAATGAGCGAGATGAAAGCCATCTTGTTTTTACGAAGCCGAATCCAAGCGTCTTTGTAGAGGTTGGATGGGCGTGCGGTTAAGGGTTTCGAGTCATTGTTTTTCATTTGTTATTCCGTATGAAATTTATCGTTGTTCCAATTTATCGGATTATTCATAATATATTCAGCAATGCGTGCATGACTGTTTATATCGCTTATAATGTGTTCAAAATAATTACGTTGCCATAATTTTGTTGGCAAATTAATTTGTTTTGTTGTTTGATATTTAAAATATGCAATCATGTTACCCAATGTTGGCATGTAGGGGCGGGGTTTGCCCGCCCTATTATTACCATTATCGTCCACCACGTTATCATTTTGGGAATTGGTGCAATTATCATTAGGGCGGGCAAACCCCGCCCCTACGGCGATATTTTCATTGGGGTCGGGTCCCACGTTTGCGGCAATTTCCAAAATGGCATGAAAATGGTTGGGCATTACAACAAATTCGGATAAATCAATATTCGGATATTTATTTTTCATATTCAACCATTCGTTTTCAATTATTTTTCCGAAATCATTCAACACCATTTCTCCGTTTTCTATTTTTCCGAAACGACATATTCTATCCTGACAACATATCGTTACAAAATACAATCCTGACTGAGAATAATCGTATCCTTTCAGGCGGATGCTGCGACGGTGATGAATGGTAGGGTTGTAGGGCATATTTATTTTTTATTTATATTCTATATGGCACTTCTGATTTAATTATCTCAACATCTGAAAAACCCATATAATCAAGATATGTTCTCAATGATTTGATTGTTCTTTCCATATCATTTGTTGGTCCAACCCAAATTTCCTTTAATGCGTTCTTAGGGAAAAAATTTTCTATATACGGAATTATTAGATTGTTTTGGCAACGATACTTAATTTTGGAGTCTTTATTAGATTTGATCAATAATCTAATCTCGTTTTCGTACTTATATGCAGGGTCTTTCGTGCTTATCACAAATTGAAATAAAGCTATAATTTCATCTAAAGCCTTAACCTTCCCTTTAAAAAAAGCAAATAAAGAAGCTAAAATAATTAGGCAAAATCCTTTATGAAAATCTTCTTTTGTTATTTTTTTTCCTTTATAATTTTCGCAAAAAGATTTTATCTTTTCTCTTATCTTTTTATCTAAATAGACACATTTATACAAAGGATTGTTGTCGTTATGTACTATATCTTTATTAAATCCTAACGCTATTCCTGAACCATTTTTACCATACATATTCCACATAGGTAAACTATCTATAGTAGTAGAAAATGATGTAATAAAATAATCTGTATCACTAATTAAATTAATTGCAATTTCATTATTTTTTTCTTCGATAAAATATTCATCAAAAATTTCATTGACATATTTCTGAGCTATTGACATTTCAGAGGGGGCATTAACATATCTATAGTCAGAAGCCCACAAACAAATTTCTTCGTTTTTTGTAGGCTCCTTAACTATTATTCCATTAAATAACGCCTCAATATTTGTGTACTGATATATTACTTGAAGATCATCGGGTATAATTGTTCTCTCTGTTATTAAAGAGAGAATTTCTTCGTAAGACTTGCTGTTTACTTTCTTATTCATATTCCCATTTTTTTTATTTCTACCATAATTCTCTCCTTCACTTCTGCCGTATCCTCGGATCCAACACCCGATACAAAATATCAACAACCGTATTCATCGCAACGAGCAGCATACCATAAACAATCACACAACCCATCGTAAGCAAATAGTCGCGGTTGAGTACCGACTGCACAAAAGGTCGTCCAAGTCCCGGTATGCGGAAGATTTGCTCAATGACAAGCGACCCGGTAATGATGCCGGCAATGGCAGGTCCTAAATAACTGACTACCGGCAACATGGCTCCCTTGAGTCCATGCCTGACAATGATGCGCACCGGAGAAAGTCCCTTAGCACGTGCCGTACGAATGTAATCACTCCGTAAAACATCAATCATCGAAGACCGGCTAAGACGGGCAATAACCGCAAAATAGGGTATGCTCAACGAAACAACCGGCAGCACAATCGCCAACGGATTTTCATCAATCCAACCCGAAGTCGGGAAAATATCCAACGTGATAGCAAAAATGAACATTAAAATAGGTCCCACAACAAAAATCGGCAAACTGATGCCCACAATTGAAATTGAACTAAAAAGATAATCAATAAAACTATTCCGTTTTATGGCTGAAATAATGCCAAAAACAGAACCGAACAGCAACGCCAAAATAAGCGCCATCGAGCCAAGCGCTAAAGAAACAGGAAGACTTTCGCCGATAAGTTTGGTAACAGCCTGTCCTTCATAGACAAAACTTTCGCCCAAATCAAACTGCGCTACACCTTTCATGTATTTGAGATATTGTACGAAAAGCGGTTGGTCAAGTCCGTATTTTGCTTCCAAGTTCGCTTTGATTTCAGGCGGCAAAGGTCTGTCGCTGTCGAACGCCGAACCGGGCGCTAAGCGATTGATGAAAAAGCCCAACGTAACCGTTACCCATACCGTAAAAATCATGAGCGCAAAACGCCCTGCCAAAAATCTCAACATACTAATTTACTGTTTTTTGTAAATGAATTTCCAATTATGCCTATCCATTACATTGCTGTACCAACCTCCCCATATATTTGTGTCAATCAAATGGCGATTTGTCCCGAAAAACAGCGGAGCAATTGCTTGGTCAATATTCACGAGCAGATTTTCCGCCTCGCTCAACAATGCCATACGGATTTCAGGGTCATTCGTAATACCGGCTTTATCTATCAGACTGTCGTATAGCGGATTATTATAGGCAATATCATTCATTCCGCTATTACTTCTAAATATATTGAGAAATGTGGAAGGGTCACGATAATCGCCAACCCAACCCCCGCGTGCCATTTGGTAGTTGAGTTGGTCGCGGTTTGCCAAATAACTTTTCCACTCCTCGTTTCGGAGTTGAACAGTGATATTCAAGTTTTTCTTCCATTCGTTTTGCAAATATTCAGCTATAATGCGATTCCGGTCGGCAGTATTGTATAGATAAACCACTGCTCTAAAACCGGCTCCATTGGGATAACCGGCTTCTGCCAAAAGTCTTTTAGCTTCATCTACATTTTGTTCGACAGCCGGCGGCGGATTATAACCATGTAAAGGCGGTACAAAAAGAGTTGATGGCGGACTTCCGTCTTGTAATACGTTTTCTGTCAGCGCTTTGCGGTTGATGGCAAGAGAAAGCGCTTTCCGTATGCGCACATCGTCAAACGGCGCCCTTTGGTTGTTAAAGAGAATGTATGTTGTTGCAAAAGCCGGACTTTGATGATAATCATCGCGTAAAATAAGTTCGCTAATCATGGCGGTAGACGGTTTTGGCTCCCAATCCAATTCGCCCTTCATGTACATGGTGTAAGAAGTATTGGCATTCTCAATCGGATAGAACCGTATGCCGTCAAGCCCCACATTTTCAGCATCCCAATAATGTTCGTTTTTTGTGACATCGATTCGGTGATTTATTCGCCATTTTACCAATTTGAACGGACCGTTGCTTACAAGTTCTAGTTCCCTAACCCAATTATCGCCAAGCGCTTCAACACGATGCTTTGGAACAGGAAAGTAGGTATAATGTGTCAAAAGTTCAAGAAAGAAAGGTGTCGGAGAGGCAAGTTCTATTTGCAATGTATAATCGTCAAGTGCTCGGATACCCACGTTGTCGATAGGAAGATGCCCATGGTAAAAAGCGGCTGCACCTTTAACAAAATCAGTTATCATAGGAGCATATTTTGCGCCGGTTGCCGGAGTAATCAGCCTTTTCATACCAAATTCAAAATCATGGGCGGTAACAGGGACGCCATCGCTCCAATTGCTTTTGCGCAAGAAAAAGGTGTAGGTAAGATTGTCATCTGAAAGTGTCCACCGTTCGGCTAATCCGCAGATAGGTTCAGCCGTTTTGGGGTCGGGGGTCATAAGACCTTCAAAAAGAGCGGAGATAACCCTGTGTTCGGGTTCGCCCTGTATCTTAGCCGGGTCGAGCGATTGGATTTCCGTTTCGTTATTCATGCGGAAAATAACGCCTTTGTGAGAATTTCCGTTCGAGCAAGCCAACAGGACGATTGTTAAATATATGAATATTAAATGCTTTAACAGTTTCATGTAAACAATAGATTAAACAATATTGGGTTCAAAAGTATGAAATTAATTTAAAATTTCTGTTTCTTTCTATTTTGTTTTTATTAATTGTTTTAATTTTACCAATTCACGGTTTAACCGTTATAATTTTATTATCACGAAGAATGATTAACTCGCTGTTTTTTGCTTTTTTCTCGGCGAGTAGTTTTTCGTAAGTGAGTTCAAGTCCCGATAGGATTTTATTCACCCGTTCGTAGCTTTCCTTATCTCTGACTGTCATATTGATGTTTTTAATAAGTTGAACTTAATATTATTTAAAATTGATATATCGGAACTGTTTATTTTCTTTGCAATAAGTTCATGTTTTCCTTCCGAATTATCAAAAATCAACACTTCGTTTGTTATCGGCAAATAAATATCAAACAAATTCCGAATACCGCCTAAATAACGTCTTTCGATAATAGGCGGTTCTATATTATGTCCGCCTTCCGATACTCGTTGTTGTACCCTTCTTTTTGCTAATTCAACTGTTTGTAACCAGAAAAACAGTAAAGTTACGTTGTAACCGGCTGCTTGCGCTTTTAGAATGGTCTTTTTGTAAGTTTTTGTTGCCAAAGTGGTTTCAAATGCAAAATTAGCATTTTCGTACAAAAGTTGTTCAATTCTGCCAAGCATAATTCGTCCTGCTTCAATAGCCACTTTTTCGGGTTGAAAGGGAGATAAGCCCTTAGCTATTTCGTCGGCGTTGATATATTCGCGACAATCCAATATTTCCGGCAAAATGGTAAATGATGCGGTTGTTTTTCCGGCACCGTTACATCCTGCTACGATATATAGATTTTTGCTCATTTATTTTTCTGTTCACTTTTTAAACCATACCACAAAGATAGAAAACAAAATTTTAAAATTTACAATAAAAAATACTACCTTTGTATCAATTTTGAAAGATTTATGGAAAACTTCATTGTTTCAGCGAGAAAATACAGACCTTCAACGTTTTTATCCGTTGTGGGGCAATCGTCTTTGACCAACACATTAAAGAATGCCATTTCGAGCAACCACCTTGCACACGCATATCTTTTCTGCGGACCGAGGGGTGTGGGTAAAACGACTTGTGCGCGTATTTTCGCCAAAACCATCAATTGTATGAATAAAACCGCTGACGATGAAGCCTGTAACGAGTGTGAATCTTGCAAGGCTTTTAACGAGCAGCGTTCGTATAATATCCATGAATTGGATGCGGCATCAAACAACTCGGTAGACGATATTCGGACATTGATTGAGCAGGTGCGTATCCCGCCGCAAGTCGGTCAATACAGCGTTTATATTATCGACGAGGTTCACATGCTCTCCACTGCTGCATTCAACGCTTTTTTGAAAACGTTGGAAGAACCGCCGGCACACGCTGTTTTTATTCTTGCTACGACAGAAAAACATAAGGTGTTGCCTACAATTCTCTCGCGGTGTCAGATTTATGATTTTAACCGGATCGGGGTAAATGACACCATCGAACACCTGCAACACGTAGCGCAAAAAGAGAACATAAAGGCTGAACCCGAAGCTCTTAGCGTGATTGCCCAAAAAGCGGACGGAGGGATGCGCGACGCACTTTCTATTTTCGACCAAGTGGTTTCTTTCTGCGGAAATGAAATTACCTATAAGGCGGTTATCGAAAACCTGAATGTATTGGATTACGACTATTACTTCCGGTTGGTGGACGATTTCTTAAAAGGAAATATTTCCGAAAGTTTGCTTATTTTCAACGAGATATTAAACAAAGGTTTTGAAGGACAGAATTTTATCAACGGATTAAGCGCGCATTTCCGCGACTTGTTGGTGTGTAAAGATCCGAAGACGATTTCGCTGTTGGAAGTGGGAGCCAATATTCGCGAATCATACAAAAAGCAAGCTCAACTTTGCAGCGACACCTTCCTGTTCCAAGCGTTGCGACTTGCAAATGAGTGCGACCTCAACTACCGGATTAGCAAAAATAAACGGTTATTGGTTGAATTAACATTAATCCGGTTGTGCCAACTGTCGGACGAAAAAAAAAAATAATATAGTTGATTTCATCGAGGAAAATCTTTTCCAAATTGAACCTTTTTTCTCTTTGGTAGAGGCTAAGACTGTAAATACCGGCAACCCCTCTCCCACTACATCCGTTCAAACCGGTCGACCGCAAACATCAACTTCGACTGCAACCACAACACCACAACCTGTTCGGCTGAAACCGGCAGATGTGCCCGGTATTTCCATCAAAAACATACTGAATAACGACAACAAGAAAGAGGCTGTTCAAACAACCATTCAGACGATTTCATCGCAAGAAACCAACAATTTTTCTCAAAACGAGTTGACCGCTTGTTGGAAAGAGTACATCCAATCCATACCGGAGAAAAAGATATTGCTAACCACAATGCAAAGTTGCGTTCCGGTGTTGAAGGAAAACTATTTTATTGAAGTGCCGGTTGATAATCCGATTCAGGAAAAGGAGATGCTGAACGAACGGAGTGATTTAATCGCCTTTTTGTCCGGACGACTGAAAAACGGAAAAATACAAATCTACGTCCGGGTAAACGAACAAGGAGAAAACAAAAAATCATTTTCTCCTCAAGAACGTTTTAGAGCTATGCTCGAACGAAATCCGAATATTGAGCACTTGCGTGCAGAGTTGGGACTGGAACTTGATTAATCCAAATACCCCCGAATAATCCCCCTTTGCGACGCGCGAAGGAAATTCATAACCGTCTCTTTTTCTTTTGTATCAGGCAATTCTGTTTCCATACGCTCTAACGCTTGCGTATTGTTCAAACCTGATTGGAAAAACAGACGATAAATATCTTGAATATCACGAATTTGATCGTTGGTATATCCACGGCGACGCAGTCCGATTGAATTTACTCCGGCAAAAGTAACCGGGTCTCTGCCGGCTGTAATGAACGGCGGAATATCTTTTCCGAAACGAGAACCACCTTGTACCATCACGTGCGCGCCCACGCGAGTAAACTGATGCACGAGAATACCTCCGGAGAGAATCGCCCAATCATCAATCTCAACCTCACCTGCCAATTGAGTGGTATTACCGAGAATTACATGATTGCCCACCACGCAATCGTGCGCCACGTGCGTATAAGCCATAATTAAGCAATGATTACCTACAACCGTTTTTCCTTTGGCGGCAGTACCCCGGTTAATTGTTACACACTCGCGGATAGCCGTATTATCTCCAATCTCTGCTGTGGTTTCTTCACCCATAAATTTTAAATCCTGAGGGACAGCCGAAATAACGGCTCCGGGGAAAATAGTTACATTTTTCCCGATTCTGGCGCCTCCCAATATAGTTGCATTCGACATGATGCGTGTTCCCTCGCCTATTACCACATTTTTATCAATGGTAACAAACGGTCCGATTTCCACATTCGGGGCTATTTGCGCCTCCGGATGAATATATGCCAACGGTTGTTGATTCATTTCGTGTTATATAATTTTTTTATTTATTTTTTACTATTTGTGCCATAAATTCAGCTTCTGTTGTTATTTTGTCGCCTACGAAAGCGTATCCTTTCATATAGGCGCAACCTCTGCGAATTTCGGTTATTAATTCCAATTTGAAAATAAGTGTATCCCCCGGAACTACTTTCTGCCGGAATTTAACGTTGTCTATTTTCATAAAATAAGTAGAGTAACGGTCCGGATCTTCCAATGCGTTCAGCACCAAAATGCCCCCTGTCTGCGCCATTGCCTCTACAATCAGAACGCCCGGCATAACAGGCTCTTCGGGGAAGTGTCCGCAGAAAAATGTTTCATTGGAAGTTACATTTTTCACTCCGACAATGCTTTTTTCCTTGATTTCAATTACCTTGTCAACCATCAAAAAGGGCCAACGGTGAGGCAACAGTTTTTTTATTTGATTTACATCCAATAGCGGCGCTTTATTTGGATCATAAACCGGAATTGCAACTTCTTGACGTTTAATCTCTTTGCGAATTAATTTAGCCAATTCCGTGTTTGCTTTGTGTCCCGGACAAGTGGCTATGATTTTCCCTTTGATCGGTTTTCCGATAAGAGACAAATCGCCGATTACATCCAATAACTTATGACGAGCCGGTTCGTTGTCAAATTGAAGTTCGTTCAGATAGCCGAGATTATCCACCTTTATTCGCTCCTGTCTTAAAATGTCGGTCAAGCGATCCATTTCGGACTGTTCAATTGCTTGGTCATAAATCACGATAGCATTTTTCAAATCGCCACCTTTGATTAGGTTATTTTTCAACAGCAATTCTAACTCGCGTACAAAAACAAAAGTGCGGCAAGTTGCAATTTGTTTTGCAAATTCAGATACATTATTGAGCGTTGCATATTGGTTATTCAACACCGGAGAGTTAAACGAAACCAACACATTAACCGAAAAATCATCATCAGGCAACATCATAATGGAAGTACCTGTTTCGGGATTGGTATATTCTATTTTCTTGCGGACAATGTAAAAATCTTTCTCCTCTTTCTGTTCTTCAATGCCCACACGGTTGATTTCTTTTACATAAAAAGAAGAGCTACCGTCAAGAATCGGAAATTCGGGCTGATTGACTTGAATCAAGCAGTTGTCGATTTCGGAAGCATACAGCGCAGCCAAGGCGTGTTCTATTGTGCTTACGCGAACACCGTTTTTTTCGATAACCGTCCCGCGAGTTGTTTCTACTACGTTTTCAGCCAGCGCTTCGATAACCGGTTGTCCTTCTAAATCAATACGTTGTATTTTATATCCAAAATTATCGGGTGCCGGATTAAAAGTAATTGTGATCGGAAGTCCCGTGTGTAATCCCTTTCCTTCAAGGGTAAAAGTGCTCTTTAATGTTTTTTGTTTGGACATTGCGATTAGTCTTTATTTTATCTTTTCTTTTAATTCTTTCAACTGTTTTTCCAATTCAAAAAGCTTGTTTCTCATATCCGGCAACTGCTTGAAACAGACGTGTGAACGCTGAAATTCTTTCGCTTTCATGTGCGGATAATTATGGAACGCCTGGTTCGGCTCTTTGATGTTGTTTGAAACACCGGATCTCGCTGCAAGTATTGTACCATCGGCAATCGTCAAATGCCCCACAGCCCCCGCTTGACCGCCAAACATACATCGTTTTCCTATTTTGGTAGAACCTGCGATGGCAACCTGAGCCGCCATAACGGTATTTTCACCTATTTCCACGTTATGGGCAATTTGAATCAAGTTATCCAACTTGACTCCCTTTTTGAGAAGAGTAGAACCCATTGTTGCGCGGTCGATAGTGGTATTGGCGCCGACTTCCACATCATCTTCAAGCACCACGTTACCCAATTGAGGTATTTTGTTGTAAACGCCGTTTGCATCGGGAGCAAAACCAAACCCATCCGAACCGATAACCGCTCCGGAGTGAATGATGCAATTATTTCCAATCACGCAATCTTTGTAAATTCTTGCTCCCGAATAAATTATTACGTTATCGCCAATCCGCACATTGTCGCCAATATAGACTTGCGGATAAATCTGTGCATTATTTCCAATCTTAACGCCGGGTTCGATTACAACAAACGCTCCGACGTAGGGATTTTCTCCCAAAACAGCACGCTGGTCAATGAATGCCGATGAATTGATGCCACTCTTTTTTGGCTGCATACTTTCCACCAAACTCAACAGGGATGCCAAAGCCGTATAAGAATCAGCCACTTTTATCAAAGTAGCTTTCACCTCTTTTTCAGGGATAAAATCAGCATTTACCAACACAATACATGCTTGCGTGGTATAGATATATTCCGTGTATTTGGGATTGGCGAGGAATGTCAATGTTCCGGGCTTTCCTTCTTCTATTTTAGAAAAATTAGAAACGGTTACGGCAGGGTCGCCTACTACTTTCCCTTTCAGATAATCGGCTAATTGTTGTGCTGAAAATTCCATTTTATTTTTTTGCAAAAATAATGATAAATAATTAAGAATAAAATTTATGTAATAAAAATGTCACCTTTGGTCTGAAATTTACACTACTATGACAATCTATTTTGCTTATACCTGTATTCAAAAAATGGTTTTTTAGAAACAAGTTGCGTTGTCACGGCATCTTCATCCAACAAAAGTAATATTTTTTTACCTGTTTCGAGAGCATTGATATATTCAATATATCGGATACCTCGGAAATATCTCTTATCGTTCCGTCTTTGTAAAGGATGTTGATATTATCATCCTTGGGTGTATAGGTATTTACAGACATCTGATTTTCAGCCAGAAAGTAAGAGGCTTCGTACTTGTCGATACCGAATACTTTACAATACTCCTCTATCCGCTTTTCGTAAACCGGTTTTTCCACCGAAGATTCTAAAATTTCGGCTTTAAACAATCTTCTGTTAACCAAAGATTTACTTAATGTAGAAAGAACCGTGTCCGAATGCGATGCCCATACTTTCAATGCAGCGGTAATGTCCGAATCATCGAACAGTGCATAATGCTGCAACACCTTTTCATTGACAAAAAAACGTTCTCGATTTATCTTATTATAAAGAAAATAACGTAGAGAAGGCGAGGCGAATAACTCTTCTCCCGCCATTGCCAGCTCCTTTGCACGGCACAAAGCATTGACAAGCATCTGCTCGGCAGCCACGCACGTTTTATGCGAATAAACTTGCCAAAACATAATGCGTCTCGCGATTAGAAATTTTTCAACGGAATAAATCCCTTTTGCCTCGACAACCAATTGGTCGTTGTGTACATTCAACATATTGATAATGCGCGACGTACCGACAGCTCCCTCTACGACACCCGTAAAAAAACTGTCGCGTATCAAGTAATCCAACCTGTCTACGTCTAACTGACTTGAAACCAACTGATGCAGAAAATGTTTCGGGTATTGGTTTTGGAAAATTTTCAATGCCATATCCAACTTTCCGTTCATCTCACGATTAATGATTTGCATCATCAGAAGTGAAATCTCCTCGTGCGAAATATCTTCCACAATCGTATGTTCCAAGGCGTGCGAAAAAGGCGCGTGACCAATATCGTGCAACAAAATAACGGCAAGTACGGCATCTGCCTCCTCTTCAGTGATTTCATTGCCTTTCAAACGTAACTGACTGACCGCCTCACTCACCAAGTGCATCGCTCCCAACGAATGTTGAAAACGGGTATGCACGGCTCCGGGATAAACCATATAAATCAATCCTAATTGCCTGACACGACTAAGCCGTTGAAAGAAAGGATGCTGAATAATATCATAATGCAACGCCGATGGAATGGTTATAAATCCATGAACGGGGTCGTTGATGATTTTTTGTTTGTTGGGCATTAAATTTTTATTTTTATCCAATGTCGGCGTTCCGTAAGGGCGTATTACATACGTCCTTCATCGAAAACGTTCCTAATGAATGGATTATAGGGCGTATGCAATACGCCCCTACGTTTAAATCAATCCTTTTTCCTTCAAATAAACCGCCATTTCTTTCTGTACCTTTTCTGCTTCTTTGCGAGCTTCGACTGCAAAATCGCTCTCTTGCGAGGCATATATGATCGCGCGTGAAGAGTTGACCAATAGACCACATTGCGAATTTAAGCCGTACTTGGAAACCTCTTCCAAACTTCCGCCTTGCGCTCCTACGCCCGGAACCAATAGAAAATGATCGGGAACAATCGTGCGAATATCCGCAAACATCTCTGCCTTGGTAGCCCCGACGACGTACATCATATTGTCGGCGCTTCCCCATTTAGACGAAGTTTTCAGCACTTTTTCAAATAATGGTTCGCCACTTTCGGCATCTTTCATAAACTGAAAATCGAAAGCTCCCTTATTGGATGTCAATGCCAATAGAATAACCCATTTGTTTCCATAACTTAAAAATGGCGTAACCGAATCTTCGCCCATATAAGGAACTACGGTCACAGAGTCAAAATCCATATTTCCGAAAAACGTACTCGCATACATAGCCGATGTGTTACCAATATCTCCGCGTTTGGCATCGGCAATAATGAATTGATCGGGATAATTGGCGCGTATATACTCAACTGTGCGTTCTAACACATCCCAACCTTGCAAACCAAGGCTTTCGTAAAACGCTAAATTGGGTTTATAGGCAACACAAAAATCTGCCGTTGCATCTATGATTGCTTTGTTGAACTCAAACACAGGATCCAATTCACCTTCGGTATCGAATAAAAATTCGGGAATTTTTGTTACGTCCGTGTCCAACCCCACGCAAAGAAACGATTGTTTGCGCTTGATATTTTCAAATAATTCTTCTCTTGTCATAAAATACTATTTTTTATATATTGGTTAGCAAAAGTAGGGATTTGTTTGAAAGCGATAAATAGAAAATAAGAAATTTTATCAACAACTTGGAAGTTTTAATTAAAAATATCTATATTTGCGCGAAATTTAAGATTTGCAAAATATTAAAGATCTACTTTTAATGGATAAATCGACAATCAAATTATTTGAAGCAAAGAAAATTCGTACCACTTGGAACGAAGAAGAAGGGGAATGGTATTTCTCGGTAGTGGATGTAGTGGGTGTTCTAACTGATAGTCTCAATCCACAAGTTTATTGGAGGGTATTAAAAAAACGACTTCGAGAAGAGGGAAATGAAACCGTTACAAATTGTAACGGTTTAAAAATGCTTGCGCCCGACGGCAAGATGAGAATGACCGATGTTGCTAATACCGAGCAAGTTTTCCGTATTATTCAATCCATTCCTTCTCCAAAAGCCGAACCATTCAAACAATGGCTCGCGCAAACAGCAAAGGAACGTTTAGACCAACTCCAAGACCCTGAGTTATCTATCGAACAGGCAATGGTTGATTATAAGCGTTTGGGATATTCCGACAGCTGGGTAAATCAGCGGTTAAAAAGCATTGAAATTCGTAAGGAGCTGACCGATGAATGGAAAAAACATGGTTTGCAAGAGGGGGTGCATTTTGCTTCGCTTACCGATATTATTTATAAAACGTGGTCGGGAAAAACAGCCAAAGAATACAAACAATTCAAAGGTCTAAAAAAGGAAAATCTTCGCGACAATATGACCAACAAAGAATTGGTAATCAATATGCTTGCCGAACTTTCAACGAAAGAAATATCCGAAGTTTCCAGTCCTGAAACAATGACGGAACACGAAGATATTGCCAAACGAGGCGGAAACATTGCCCGTGAAACCCGCCTAAAACTTGAAGCGGAAACAGGTAAAGACGTGGTAAGTCCGTTAAATGCGAAAAATGTGTTGGGTATTGAAAATACAAAATAATTGCTTAATCTACTTTACAAAAAATTACAATTTTAAATTTACGATTTGATTGCTTAATCTCAAAAAATAAGATACTTGTATGAAAATAAATTTACTAAGAACAGCTATTTTAGCTGTAGCTATGGCAATTTGTTACGTGAATGTATGTGGACAGCAAATGAATAATCGAACATACATGCTTGTAACCAATGAAAATCAGTTGGAAGAAGGGCAGTATTTAATTGTTGGTTATAAAAGTAATAGCTCTACAAATGCAAATAAAACTTTCCCCAAAGGTTACTATGCATTAGGTTTACAACAAAGCACAAATAATCGGTTAGGTGTTTTGGTTGATACTATTTCAGACGGTTCTGTACCTCCATTAATTATTAATACAGAAATAGCATCAAACAAAAATGATGACTTGCCTTTTGAAATTACTCTTGGTAAAAATGAAGACAAATGGACATTGTTTGACGCACTTAACCCGTCCGGGTATTTAGGTCCTCGCCCGAATAGGCTTACAGGAACAAGCGAACAAAATCAACTAAGACCAAATAATGATGAAAACGTTATCCCGTTGTACGAGATTACGATAAAAGAAGATTATTTCACTGTTATGGCGTGTGTTGCACCCCTCGAAGCACAAAGCAACACTGGACGTGATACAATCAGATTTAATATAGGCAATATTAATACAGATGCTACTACCTTAAATAATCCTCTATTTTCCAGCTATATACCATCAAGAACTAACACCGATATTTACCTCTACAAACACGTCAATCTACGCGAATTTTGGCTACCCGAAAACCAAACCGCCTCATTTGTTGACAATGCTTGGCGCATAAAATTTGATGATAGCGAGAATTGGGAAAGAGATGAAAACAACAATTTCCTTCTCGTTTCAATTTCTCGAAATAATAGCCAAATTCAAAAAATAAAAATTTCAGGCGAGGCAATGACCGGGAATATTGCGGCAAATTATGCAACAGATGTGTTAGAAATAGAAACCAAAGGCTCACTTGATGTTTCGGCAGGTACATTGCACGTTTCGGAAAAAACGGTAATGTTTTCGGATGACAATTATTCGGCACAACTGAAAAGTACAAACGGAATGTTGACCGCCAAAGAGTTACATGTTAAAAAAACGTTCCGAAATGCGGCGTGGTATCACGTTTCATTTCCATTTGACGTAGAAAGAATCTATCTTAACAAAGCGGACAGTTCGCAGATAGAAGAGGTTACGGTAAATCCCAATGCCGCCGGAACTGGAAAAGGCGTTTGGGCAAAATATTACAATGGAGAAGCCCGCGCCCGCGCAGATAGAAATCCGGAACATTACAACCCGGAAAGCAGCATCAATTGGATTTCTATACCGGAAGGGGCTAAATTAGAGGCAAATAAAGGGTATCAATTCGGACAAAATCACGGCTACCAAAGTGTTGATACACTCATTTTTGTCAGTAAGTCGCCTGCTCCGGCTTCGGCTTGGTCGGCTACGGAAAAATGGTATGAGGTAATCCCACATTCGGCGAGCGTTCATCACCGAGGCTGGAATTTAATCGGTAATCCACACACATTCAGTTATGATTTGAAAAATAAATTATCCGATTACATTACCTACGTTTATAACGAACCCAACAATGATTACATCGAAGATTCCGATATTATACAACCATTCAAGGCTTTTTTTGTACAGACCGAAGAAGATGTAATTTCATTTCATTATCACAGCGATACGGATATGCTCCGAAGTCTTTCCGCGCCTCCATACGTGCAAATACGATTGAGCATTACCAAAGACAACATCTTCTTCGACTATTTCAATTTACGGATTGGAGGCGACAAAGCAACCACCGAATTTGACTTCAACTTGGACGCACACAAAATGCTCAGTAACATCAATCCCCAACTTTACAGCCGGTATCATAATGTTGATTATGCCATCAACGCCATACCCGATACGGAAAATTCCATTCCGCTTGCCTATAAAGTTCCTTCGGCAGGAAGTTATACGATTCGGTTAGACAAAAGCGATTTATCCGAAAGTGTAACCAAATTGCTATTGCTCGACAAAGAAAAAAACAACTTGATAACCGATTTATTGGTTACGCCGTTTTACGAATTTTCGACCACCGGAGCACAAATTAACACTACCCGTTTTGAGTTACTGTTTGAATTGCTCAATGACGGCAAACCGCAACCAATCAAACTTGTACCTTATGCCGCAACCAACAATAAAATAGAAATCATTTTTACAAACAAACAATTGACTTTAAGCGGTTTGGAAACATTATCCGCTGTAATCGTGTATGACGTTTCCGGAAAAATGATACACACATTTGCGAAGATTGACAACGACCAGCCAATTGCACTGAACAGCCTGTCCGCAGGCATATACATAATTAAAATTGAAAATGAAAAACAGACAGAAATAACGAAAATACCAATAAAATAAGAACGTAAAAAATGAATCTAATCAAAAAAAATCTACTTGCCACAACATTTATGTTGTGTGGTAACGTAGTCGTTTTAAACGCCCAATCCTTTATATCGGACTTTTTGAGCGAAGATAGTTATATTAACGGGGCATACCCCGTTGATGAAAGTCTTATATCGTATTCATTTGAAAATCACTTTGATTACGATGAATTATATTTTCAGCTAAGAAGTAGCGAAGGGATAATTGAAAATATGAATGGAGATACGCCCGACCCCGGAACCGTCCCGATTGACGATATTTATTGGTTTTGGATAGCCGCAACCGCATTGTATGGTTTTAAAATATTTCATAAAAAAAAGGGGGAAATTAAACCAAAGAGAAACGTTATATTCTTGTCCGCTTTGGTTTTGATTCCCCTACCCTTGTTTTCGGGCAACGAATATTCTTTTAGCCTTTCCGCCAATCCAAGCACGGCATACCTTTACGGCGACGTGGCGGGTATAAACCGCGTTTCAACTTCATTCGACGACTTAAAACTAAAACACATCCGGTATATGCTTGGCGGAGGCATCCGGCACAAAGTCAACAGGCATTTTTCTCACAAAATCAACTTTGCTTATGGACATTTTGTTGCTGACGAACGGAAAAATACACGATTGAGTTACCGCGGATACGCTTACAACACCCAATTGTGCCAGCTTTGGTGGCAGCCGGAACTTACCCTTTTGAACATACAAAACAACAAAGCATACCTATTTACCGGTATCGGCATCGCACACAGTTCAAGCAAACTGACAGGCTCTCCCATTCGACCTACCGACAGATTTAAAAGCAAAGAAACAGCCGCCCTAACGCCCTTTGGCGTAGGATACGAAACAGCTCTTTCCGAACGGTTTTCATTGGGCGCGGAAATAGTTTGCTATTACTATTTTTCCGATTTTATCGACGGAATTTCCACTCAATTTTCGAGCCACAATGATGTTGTAGGAGCTGTGCTGTTCTCCTTTTCTTATAAAATTTTCAAGGATAATGGGTTGTATTCAAAAAAAGGAGGGGCGAGAAAGCCATATAAGTGCGGTTGGTAATGTCTTGAACCGGAATTTTCACAATCTTTACAAGATTATCAAGATGAAAAACAAAATCTTGATAATCTTGTAAATCTTACTAAAATCAAGGCTCAGACAAAAACGCTGCCATCCTTTCCGCGCAATTTTCCCCATCTATTGCTGAAGAGGTAATGCCTCCTGCATATCCCGCACCCTCGCCGCAAGGGTATAATCCCGCAATCGATACGTGTTGCAGCGTTTCCGGATTACGCGGAATGCGTACCGGCGAAGATGTGCGTGATTCTACTCCGATAATTAGCGCATCATTGGTCAAGAAGCCTTTCATTTTCCGGTCAAAGTCCTTGAACCCTTCGCGCAAGCGTTTGCTGATAAAATCAGGCATCCAAAAGTGCATCGGCGAGGCGATTAATCCGGGTAAATAGGAACTTTCGGGTAAATCAACCGATAGTCGCCCTCTAACAAAATCGGATAGTCGTTGCGCCGGAGCCGTTTGTCTGCCGCTACTGTTCACAAAAGCAAGATTTTCAAAATGTTGTTGAAATTTCATTCCTGCCAATGCGCCGTATTGTGCGTATTCTTCGGGGAAATCTTCAGGACGGATTTCCACCACGATTCCCGAATTGGCAAATTCCGAATTGCGATTGGATGAAGACATCCCGTTGACCACCGTCTCTTTTTCAAACGTAGACGCCGGAACGATAAAACCGCCCGGACACATACAAAAAGAGTATACCCCGCGTCCATCTACTTGTGTTACCAAATTGTATGTAGCGGCAGGCAGATATTCGCCTCGCTCTTTGGCGTGGTATTGTATTTTGTCGATCAATCCTTGCGGGTGCTCGATGCGCACGCCCATAGCGAAACCTTTCGGTTCAAGCGGAATATTTTGTTTTTGAAGCATTTCGTAAACGTCTCTTGCCGAGTGTCCGGTCGCTAAAATGACCGCATCGGAGAAAGTCTCCTTTCCGTTCTCCGTTTTTACGCCTTTTATGGTATTGTTTTCAATGAGTAGTTCGGTTACTTTTGTTTCAAAATGAATTTCGCCGCCGTATTTCAGAATGGTTTGCCGCATATTTTTGATTACTTCGGGCAGTTTGTCCGTTCCAATATGCGGATGTGCCTCGTACAAGATAGCATCTTGCGCTCCGTGTTGATGAAAATTGAGTAAAATTCGCGAACAATCGCCTTTTTTCTTGGAGCGGGTAAATAATTTTCCGTCCGAGAATGTCCCTGCCCCACCCTCGCCGAAACAATAGTTGGATTCCGTGTTTAATCCATTATTTCGGTTCAATTGGGCAATGTCTTTTTTTCGTTCGCTGACCTCTTTGCCGCGTTCAAAAATAATGGGTTTGAATCCCAACTCAATCAACCGCAGGGCGGCAAATAATCCGGCAGGTCCGGCTCCGATAATGATAACCGGTTTTTTATTTGCAACATTTTGATAACGAAACGGATACACAATACTTTCCGGTTGCGACTTATCGGTGTAAACATCTACGGTAAGATTCACCTTTACCTGCACTTTCGACCGTGCATCAATAGATTTCCGGATAATGCGGACAGATGATATTCGTTTGGGCGAAACGTTGATTTTATCGGCAATAATTTCTTTCAATAACTCTTCCAAGCAAGCTTGCTTGGGAAGTATGGTTAGTTGTATGTTGTTATAAATCATAATTTTTGTGTTGTGTGAGTGGAGGCAAAGTTACGTTAAAATCGTGTATTTTCAAACCTCAAAAAAAACAGCAAAACCGGTGAACGACTTTGCTGAGATTTTTTTTTAAAATTATTTTGCAAGTAGAAAGACTTGCTTTTAGCTGAGCGTAAGCCGGAGGTACGCTCAGCGGGGGATTTACTTCTTCACCACTTTCACCACCTTACCGTTTACATTTAACAAGTAAATACCTTGTGGGTAAGCCAATAAATCAATTTCTTTGCCCATGCCTTTCAGCAATTCTTTGCCTTGCAAACTGTAAAGCGTGAGTGCCGGAACAACATCATTTGCAGTTTTGATATACAGTTTGCCTGCGGTCGGATTAGGATAAACGCTAATGATAGTAGCACCTTCATCTTCGATGATTTGTGTTTCTTCACCTTCGATAACTTGGATTCCCGCATCACCACGATATTTAATATCTGCCAACTGCGATACTTTAAGCATAGTGATTTGATTGCCTTCGAGAGATAAATATGCAAGACTTTTTAAATTCGATGCGTCAAGCTCGGTAAGGTTATTATTATCACATATCAATCCTTTCAGGTTTATTAAATTCGAAACGTCAATCGAAGTAACTTGATTGTTGGAGAAAGTCAAATACATAAGGTGTATCGCGTCCGAAACATCAATCGAAGTGAGTTGATTGTTTTGGCAATACAAGTATTGAAGATGCGGGTTCGACACATCAAGTGTAGTGAGGTTGTTGTCTT
>Ga0209737_10000166_pt1 | contig 59210 bp, 62 predicted proteins | sample TergutCu122P3_FD_187284 | JGI IMG/M metagenome (GOLD analysis project Ga0209737, IMG submission 187284) | Cubitermes ugandensis P3 segment gut microbial communities from Kakamega Forest, Kenya - Cu122 P3 (SPAdes) (version 2) | ecosystem: Host-associated > Arthropoda: Insects > Digestive system... | reverse complement strand
ATTCCGTCTGTGCACGTATAGTTGCTGTCGCTAATGTTTTGGCACGGGAATGATGCGCTAAGAACATTAACTGTGTGCGTCGGTACACAAGTGGTAACATCTGACCATTGCTGAGCGTTTGGTGAAATTCGTCTAAGTTTGTTAAGTCGTAACCATTCATCTTTTTCACAGTTAAATTTGTTTTCAAATCCCAGCTCTTGTGCAATTAAGTCCCAAGTGCCGCGACCGGAGAATAAAGAGCCGTGTGTCATTTCTTTTCCCATTGCTTGTTTATTTCGTCCCATTCTCTCATACTATCATTAAAAGTCTGTACACCTCGTATTTCAGTAAAATATTTATCCTCAAACTCTATATTACACTCGCCTTTCGGTTGGAGTGAAAGCATGTACCGGCAGCACAATTTTATAAATAACTCGCGGTTCTCGGCTTTGATATTTTCGGCAATGTTGTACACTGCGCCGGGAGTGAGTTCGCCACACAATTTATATACAGCTTCGAGATATGCGTAGAATTTTTCCGTACCAATGGCGCGTTCCAATTCGTCTAATTCGGCGAGGTCGTTAAGTCGGTATGTGCTGAAATCATTCATTTAAAATACTTTCTGATTAAAATCAAATTCCACAGGTTTTTTATAAAAATCCGCATTGCCAATAGTAAAATATTCCACGCCGCCGCTTTTGTCGTCAATATTGGGGTTGCCGTCTTTATCGAAGTAGAGCGGTAAGTCGGTTGCGCTATCGTAGCGTTGCGGATTAAAGGTGTAGCCTTTCCATTTGCAGTAAGCGTGCAGTTTATCACGGAATTTTTGCGCGCTGGTAAATTTGCGTTCGTTGGGAAACTCCTGTAAATATTTATCGTAAATTTCCTTGCGCGGCAAGCGGGCGTTTAGTTTGGTATCTTCGCCATCGGAATAGTATTCTTCTGCCCACGCAAGGAAGTTTTCGCCCATTTTTTGGCGAATAATGCGTTGCGCCAAACGTTCGCCCGGTGCTTCTACCACGCCAAACGACAAATAGAGTTGCACGCAAATAGCGCATAAATTGTGAAACAAATTCCATTGCTCAAACTCCCATTCGTTGAAAAACAGCGTACCGAAGTCATCTTTTGGCTGATGCGTGTCGTTATAAAAATCGCTGAACGCAATAAGCCACTGACGGGCTTTGAAACTGCTGCCTTCGCCGTCCAAAGCGTGGTTTGTAGCAATATATTCCTTTGGCGACAGGCTAAACGGAAACGTAGCACGCCCACCGCCTTTATAATTCACTGCCCAATCGCCGGTAATGTTGGCAAATTGGCTTTCAAAATTAAAACGGGGGCGCACATCGTCGATAAACACAAATTGCGTTTTTTCGATTATATCGTTCCAAATAAACGTATCGGTTTCTAAATCGGCTTTTTTACCGTTGATGTACACGCTTGATTTTATTTGCCGCACGGCTTCGCCAAATAGCGACTTTCCGGAGCGACCGTTACTTGCGCCCACCTCGCTTTGCTTACCGTCCATTCCCACAACTGCCTTTGCGGTGTTTGGGTCTTTAAAATCGAGCAACAGGTAGCCAAATGCACAGAGTTTCGAGAGTAAATGCGTGTTGTTTTCCTGCAAATCTTCGGGCGTGATGCTTGCCGATGCGTCGCCATCGGCACGCATACGCTCTTTTTTCCACGTAAAATTGCTTGCATTTACCAAAAATTGTAGAAAATGACAGTTTTTACCGGTTTCGCTCATTGAATATTCGTAGCCACCGGCGGCATTTTTCCAAAAGCGAATAAGCGGTTGCCGTATCAATTGCGCCGGGAACTGTTTTTTCTTATCGTGCCAAAAATGGTGATTGCTGATTGCAGCATAATCTATTTGTTGAATTTTTGCTTTGGTAACTTCCCACGCCGAATTTTCAAAATAAAAATGCTGCACACTGCCGTTGTATTTTTGAAATGCAGGCTCTATAAACTGAATAGAACTGAGTTTGTCCGGTCCTAAATATTGCACACCGCCACGTATTAAAAGCTCATTTACGTCCTCGTTGCAATTCATTCGGGCAAATTCATAGAGAAAATCCCGAATTTCCCAATGTTGCACAGTGCGCACTGTTGGCGGCGTGAGATGTATAAATTCAAAACTGCCGTCAATTTTGCGATAGCGACCAAAGCCGCGATTTTGCAGGAAATTATGAGAGCGCACATATTTAAACTCTGTGCTTTTTCCTATCACATTGCCTTGCCGGTCTTTTTTCTCTATTTCGTCCCAAAACTTTTCATCGCTTTCAACCGGTTGTGCACTCACAAGTTCGCCATCAATAAACTTCCAACGCTGCCGACCGAATGTGAACTCCGGCATGTCTTTTAAAATATCAAAATGCAGTTCGGCAAACGATTTCGGATTATCTAAATGCCAAATTTCCTTTATTTTTTGGTCGGTTGCAGTAGTTATTTTGTGGAGTTTTAAGTATTTGCCGGTAAGGTTTTTTTCGTTTATTAAGTGGTCAAAATCTGCCTTTAAAGCGTCCTCGTTGCATTTGAGCGTGTTTGTAAGCAAATCATCAATGCCTTTGTCTTCGGATTTGTTTTTAAGCACGTAGCCGAAGTAAATTTCAACATACAAATTCCGGTTCGCCAACGCGCGCATATAATCCTTGTAATTGCGCACGGCACTAAAAAACAGATTTGGGCGATACGCCACATTGTCGGTAATGCGTAAATCTTTGCTTAAATCAAAACAATCGGCATCGAGCAAAAAGGTAACGTTTTTTACTTCGCAATAGGAAATAAGTTTTATCAGTTCTTCGGGCAATTGCTTGTTTAAACCTAAATTCTGAATACCCGAAATTGCTATCGAATACATTCCGTGCTTGCAGGCTTTTTCGGCTTTCTTTTCGCCTTCCTGTATAAACAGGTGGTCGATTTTTTCCTTGTTTTTATACGCCTGCCGGATTTTTTCGGGTATATAAATAAACGTAGGCGAGCCGTAAGGCGATTTGTATTTATAAGGTTTGCCGTTTTTATCTTTGTGTTCTTCGGGGTACTGCCACCGCACACGGTAATATTCGCGGTATTTTCCTGTGCCAACGCCTTTTTTATCTTTCAATTCGTACACAAACGGACTGCCTTCCAAATCGTAGTACTCAATTATAACATCGTCGCCGGCGATTATTTCGCCCTTATCGTTAATCGTGCCGGGTTTAAATGTTTTTGCCGAAAAAACCGTTTTTTCATCGTTGGTTTTATACACTTTTGCCGTAATATCGGCAACGGTCAAACCGCTACTTTCAAGCAATTGCGAGCAATACGAGCCTTTTTTTACGCCAAGTTTACCGGTTTTATTTGTTTTTTTAGCTGCCGGTGTTTTTGGCTTTGCCGGCAGTTCTTCAATAAAAATATTGAGTTCTCCGGCAAGGTATTTCAGAGCTTCGGGAAAGGTCATTCGCTCGCCTTTCATAAGGTAATCAATAGGACGCTTGCCCGAAAGCTCGTTGCACTTAAAGCACTTAAACACGCCTTTACCTGCCGAAACGTTTAAACCTCGTTCTTCGCCACATAGGGGGCATTTGCCTAAATGACTTGCGCCCGATGGGCGAAGCGTTGTGAAATTGCCGATAATCTCAATCAACTTTCCTGCGGAGCGAGATAGTATGTTTTCTTTATCTTGTTCGGATATGTACATTCACGGGGGGGGATTTTTGAGTTATATCTTATTATTTATGATACTCATAAAATACACATCATTATCTTTCTTTTTAAGAGCATAGCGAATAGTTGGAATACTCGCATTGATATGCCTTGCTGTAAAAAATGGTATTACGCCGGCATCGGCAGCTTTGCATATAAAGTAATGGCGAGCATCGGGAAAAGGAAACCGTTTTTCACGTCCTTTTAAATCCTCTGTGCTTACGCCGAATATAGCGCAGGTCTGTTTTTCGAGCTCTTTTAATACTTCAAATTCCATATTTTTAGAGTTTATAGGTAATAATATCGCCGAGAATAATCATATAATCGCCCGGCTCTGTTTCGACTACCAAACCGTTAGAGTACTCCCAATTGGTTTTTTCTTTTACTTCGCCAAAACCTATAAATTTTGCCATAAAGAACGGACGGTTTTTACCATAGCCTTGCGTAAAATGCACGGCTTCGTAAGTTTTAGGATTGCCGTTTTTGTGGAACAACCGGCTTTTAATCCATGCGCTTGGTTTGCGGATTTCAAACCGTTTTGCTCCGGTTGTCATTACATCGAAAGCCTTTTTGTGAAGTGTTAGGTGTAGGGTGTTCATGGTTTAAAGAAAAATTTATTTTTGATTTCGGTGCAAATTTCTTCGTATGTTGCCATATTGTTTAAGCCGAGTTCGCCAACAATGGCATCTATTCCTTTTGGTCGTTTTTGTTCAATGATGTCGGCAACAATTTTACTGTTTTCAAATCCAAATTTTTTGAAAATTTCATAATCTTTAATATCAGCATTGTGAATGAGATAGCTGATAATTTCGCTTACGCTGTAATCGGAAAGCCATTTATCGTTAATATCAAATAACTCTTGAATTTTAGATTTTGAATTATGTCGCAACAACTCAGCTATATCATCATTTGAAAAATGATTACTGATATAGTTGAGTAAAACAGTATCAGAAACATCACATAATATATCTTCCAACTCATATTCGGCGGTAATTCTTAGAACCATATCACCAACGTTATTTTCTACGATTTTTACGCTCATAGCTTCACAACTCTTTTAACCGGATTACTCACATAATGCCCACTATCGAGCAACCATACCTTACAATCTAAATTATGCGGGAAGGCATAATCTACAATAGTGTACACTTTCTTACCGCTTGCGGTTCTGAATTTGTCGCCCACTTCGAGCGTTTCGATTGTTGTGATTTCTTCTTTTTTCATGACTGATTATTTTAAATTGTTAAACACTTCCATTGCATCGGTAAGACTGTAATAGTATTCGGCACGATACACATAGTTGGTGTGATTGCCAACTATCGCAGGTTCTTCAAGTTCCCCTACTGCAAATTCGGCGTGTGAATTTCCCATTCTGAAAATAGCAACGCCATAAACCGTATCGCCATATTCTTTACTCTTCTTTTTGGTAAGAACTATTATTGCGTCTTTTAATTCCATACTCTTAATTTTTAAATCAAAAATGCCACTTAATACTGCACCGCGACGCGCAGGTTATTAAATGGCACTTTTGTTGCTCTTAATTTTAATTTAATGTGTCGCGGTTTTCAAACGCTCCTTGGGGAGTGGTTTGATTTTGCAAATATCACACTTTTGAGATAATAAACAAACAAAAACAGATATTTTTTTCAAAAAAATCACAACAACCTCATTATTAACCAATTAATTTTATTGTTATGGAAATTCTAAAAAACATAGAGAAAGTTCGTAAGAACAAAAAAGTAAAACAGACTGTAATAGCTGAAATGTTAGGGGTAAAACAAAATACTTACTCTCAATATGTAACTCGTTCGGAAGATATTCCTTTTGGTAGATTATCACAAATTGCAGATAAACTAGGTGTAAGAGTGATAGATATTATCACTTACCCCGACGAATACGTTCTTAAAAACGCTGTTTGCGAGGAGTGTAGAAAAAAAGATGAAATCATTGAGCATTTGAATGATTATATAAAAACGCTTAAAAAGAAAAAGTAAATATCAAACATTTTTAATTTAAAAGCTGCGCACGACACATATAGTGTAACAAATTTATGAAAAGAGTATTTATGAAGTTTCTTCTATTTTTAACTGTGGGATTTGCGATTACAATTTTTAGTTCGTGTGATGACAGTACACCACAACCGCAATCTAAAACAGGTACTTTGAAATTATCAAACTTATCAGACAATCCGTATCAAATCTACATTGATGGTATTTATGTGTTTGATGTAGCAGGAAACTATACCAAATCAATAGAAAAAGCTACTGGCGAATATACTGTTAGGGTTCTTCAAAAAAGCGGGTACCTTTTCTATCCTACCGAAGAAACACATCACGTAAACATTTATACCGGACAGCAGTACACTTTATATTTCCCTAAAAACAAAAAATAAGAAAAATGAGAAAAAGTTTTTTATTAGCAGCATTATTAACTGCTACACTTACCTCTTTTGGTCAAAAGAAAAATGACATTTTAAAAGAAATTGACGATTATATTGTAAAAACAGTAAGCACAGCAACTTATGATAAAAACTATTCAGATGTTTGGAGTGCTATATATGTTGTTGCAACGGAAGAATGTAATACTATTGTAAGGGAATCGGAATCAAAAGGGTATATTGAAGCAAAAACTGAATTAGAATTGACAAAAAGAAATTTAACTATTGAAATCAAAGGCGATAAAGCTCCTTATAGAGTTTCGTTTCAAGTTAAAAATGAGTATAGAATAAAAAATCCAGATAATACATACACAAATTGGAGTAATAATGTTGTATCACCAAAATATATAAATAAATTACAATTGAGAGTTTATGAATTAATAAATGGGGCAATAGTCCTTCCTGCTGATTTGCAAAACAAAATAGACAACTACAATAAACTCCAAACAAAAGATAGGTTAAAAATTGTGAAAGGGAAGGATTATTAAATTCAAGGATTAACACCCTTACCCAAAGTGCCGTAAAAAGGCATTTTTTAGGCGGTGTAGAGGAACTGTGTAGGAACTTGGGGAGCGAAAATAACAAAACAGAGAAAATATTAAAATAATAAATTGCTAATAATCAGCGTATAAAAAAAGTGTCCGATTGGGGCGGGTTTTAACTTTGCAACCGGGGTTCGATTCCCCGCAGCTCCACAAAAAAAATCGACAGAATTCGTTACGAGTTCTGTCGTTTTTTTTATATTTGTGGCTTAATTATACTTATATAATTGGATTGCTTCACTTCGTTCGCAATGACGCTCTTTTGAGGCTTTGTGCTAACTTCCAAAAGAGCGTCATTGCGAGGTGGTTGCTGAGCGCAGTCGAAGTAAGGAACGACGAAGCAATCCATTTCAAAAAAAATACAAACAATGATTTTACAAGAACTAACAACTGCCATAGAAGAATTTGCGCCGCTTGCGTATCAAGAAAGTTACGATAATGCCGGTTTACTCGTTGGCTCGCCGCAGCAAGAAATTACATCGGCATTGCTCACAATTGATGTTACGCCCGAAGTGATAGATGAGGCAATTGCGATTGGTGCAAATTGCATTATTGCGCACCACCCGCTGATTTTTTCGGGGTTAAAACACCTGCGTGGCGAAAACGATGTGGAACGTTGCGTGATAAAAGCTATACAATATAATATAGCGATTTATGCGGCGCACACCAATTTAGATTCGGTGTTTTACGGCGTTAATCACAAAATTGCGCAGAAATTGAATTTGCAAAATGTGCAATTACTGCAAACTACCAACGAAAATGCAGGAAGCGGTATGATTGGCGATTTGGAAAAACCTCTGCCTGTGAGTGAATTTGTAGAGCAAATAAAGCAAATATTTGGCTGTAAAGTAGTGAAAACATCGCCTTTGTGCAAATCTACAATTTCACGGGTGGCAGTGTGCGGTGGCAGCGGAAGTTTTTTAATTGAGCAAGCAAAAAATCAAAACGCAGATATTTTTTTAACAGGCGATGTAAAATATCATGATTTTTTTAGGGCTGAAAATCAGATAATTATAGCAGATTTGGGACATTATGAAACGGAACAATTCACAAAAGAGATTTTTTATGAAATTGTAAACAAAAAATTCCCTACATTTGCACTCAATTTTTCACAGGTTACTACAAACCCGGTTAATTATATATAATAGTATAGTATATGGCTACAAAAAAAACAACAGAAACCGCTCAAATTACGGTAGAAGATAAATTAAGAGCATTGTATCAATTGCAAGAAACCGATTCTAAAATTGATGAAATCAATCGTTTGCGTGGCGAATTGCCTCTCGAAGTGAAGGATTTGGAAGACGAACTGGCTGGTTTGCAAACTCGTATCGAAAAAATTCAAGCTGAAATTGCAGAACGAAAAGAAAACATTGCGGTAAAGAAAAATGAAATAAAAGAGGCGCAAAATCAGATTAAGAAATACGAACAACAACAAATGGAAGTTCGTAATAATCGTGAATATGAAGCGATTACCAAAGAAATGGAATTCCAAAAATTGGAAATTGAGTTGTGCGAAAAACGTATTCGTGAATATACGTTTGATATAGAAAACAAAACTGCTGTGTTAGAAGCAACGCAATTAAAACATGAAGAGCGTGGCATAGATTTAAAACAAAAACAAAATGAGTTGAACGAAATCGTAGCCGAAACCAAAAAAGAAGTTGAGGATTTGACTGCAAAATCAGGAGAATTGGCAAGCGTGATTGAAGACCGTTTGTTAAGTGCTTACAAACGTATTCGTTCAAATGCCCGCAATGGTTTGGCTGTGGTAAGCGTAGAGCGCGATGCTTGCGGCGGTTGTTTCAACAAAATTCCACCACAACGACAATTAGATATTCGTAGCTATAAAAAAATTATTGTATGTGAATATTGCGGTAGAATATTGATAGACAGTGAGTTTATGGGTGGTAAACAAAAAGAACAATAATAACTTGTTAATTAAAATTTGAAATTTGCTATTGCACAATAATAAAAAACGTGTACTTTTGCCAAGTTTTAAAAATAAGAAAAATAATGACAAAGCCGTTTCACATACTCGACATAATTGGTTGGTTTATGGAATTGGTCTTTGTATTATAAATAGTAAATGCGTTGGTTTTTTACCAACGCATTTTTTTTACCCCCCAGCCCCCTAAAGGGGGAGTAGAAAGAAATAAAAAAGAGTGCAAAATGAGATGAGTAACGAATTAAAATAGAAAAAAGATGAACAAAGAAATCAAAAAAGTGATTTTGCTCGGCTCGGGAGCATTGAAAATCGGACAGGCGGGAGAATTTGACTATTCAGGCTCGCAAGCGTTGAAAGCAATGAAAGAAGAAGGTATAAGCACCGTGCTTATCAACCCGAATATTGCAACAATTCAAACGTCGGAAGGAGTTGCCGATAAAGTGTATTTCCTGCCGATTACCCCGTATTTTGTGGAAGAAGTGATTAAAAAAGAAAAGCCCGACGGCATTCTTTTAGCGTTTGGCGGGCAAACTGCCTTGAATTGCGGAACAGAACTGTACCTTTCGGGAACGTTGGAAAAATACGGCGTGAAAATACTTGGTACATCGGTTGAGGCAATTATGATTACCGAAGACCGTGATTTGTTTGTGAAAAAACTGAACGAAATTCAGGCAAAAACCCCAATTTCGCAAGCGGTTGAAAATTACGAAGATGCGTTGAAAGCTGCTTATAAAATCGGATTTCCGGTAATGGTGCGTTCGGCGTATGCGCTTGGCGGACTTGGTTCGGGAATTTGTGAAAACGAAGCGCAATTTGCAGAACTGTGCGAAAGCGCTTTGGCTCATTCAAAACAAATTTTGGTGGAAGAAAGTATTAAAGGTTGGAAAGAAATTGAATTTGAAGTAATTCGTGATAAAAACGACCATTGTTTTACGGTTGTTCCGATGGAAAATTTCGACCCGCTTGGTATTCACACCGGCGAAAGTATTGTGGTTGCGCCGATTATTACACTTACCAAAGAGCAGATTGCATTGTTGGAAGATGTTGCCCGCCGAGTGGTGCGCCACATTGGAATTGTAGGCGAATGTAACATTCAATATGGTTTCAATGTTGAAACTAACGATTACCGTATTATCGAAATCAATGCACGTTTGAGCCGCTCGTCGGCGTTGGCATCTAAGGCTTCGGGCTATCCGCTGGCATTTGTGGCTGCAAAATTGGCATTGGGCTATTCGCTCGACCAAATTGGCGAAATGGGAACGAAAAATTCGGCTTACGTTGCACCTTCGGTAGATTATATGATAGTGAAAATTCCTCGTTGGGACTTGACGAAATTCGTAGGCGTGAGCCGTCAAATCGGTTCTTCGATGAAATCGGTAGGCGAAATTATGTCAATCGGAAAATCGTTTGAAGAAATCATACAAAAAGGTCTTCGTATGATTGGGCAAGGAATGCACGGATTTGTGGGCAACAGAGAAATTGTGTTCGATAATTTAGACGTAGAACTTGCCAACCCAACCGACTTGCGAATATTTGCAATAGCGCAGGCAATGGAAAAAGGGTATACAATCGACAAAATTTACGATTTAACCAAAATCGACAAATGGTTTTTGGAAAAATTGAAAAACATAGTAGATTACACCAAAGTGTTGGCAGGATTTTCAAAAATCGAAGACCTTCCGGCAGATGTATTGAAAGAGGCAAAACGATTGGGTTTCTCGGATTTTCAAATTGCTCGCTATGTTGAAAACCCAAGCGGAAACTTAGAAAAAGAATCATTGCGAGTGCGTGCCACACGTAAAAATGCAGGAATTATGCCTGCTGTGCGCCGCATAACAACCATAGCTTCGGAACACCCTGATTTGACGAATTATTTGTATATGACTTATGCTACAGCCCCCTCTAACTCCCCCTCAGGGGGAGAACCCGAAGTCGGAACGACTTCGAAAGCCTCCCCTGAGGGGAGGTCTGGTGGGGCTTCCGTCGTAGTTCTCGGCTCAGGAGCATATAGAATCGGTTCATCGGTGGAATTTGACTGGTGTTCGGTAAATGCAGTGCAAACTGCTCGCAAATTGGGCTACAAATCAATAATGATAAACTACAATCCCGAAACGGTTTCTACCGATTACGATATGTGCGACCGCTTGTATTTCGACGAATTGAGTTTTGAGCGTGTGCTCGATGTGATTGATTTGGAAACGCCAAAAGGCGTGATAGTGTCGGTTGGCGGACAAATTCCAAACAACTTGGCAATGAAATTACATCGTCAAAATGTGCCGATTTTGGGAACTTCGCCGCTTTCGATTGACCGTGCCGAAAACCGTCATAAATTCTCGGCAATGCTCGATAGTTTGCACATAGACCAACCACGTTGGAAAGAATTGACAAACTACGATGAAATTGGCGCATTTGTTGATGAGGTTGGATTTCCGGTGTTAATTCGCCCTTCATACGTGCTTTCAGGTGCGGCTATGAATGTGTGTTACGATAAAGACCAAATGATTACGTTCTTAGATGCTGCCGCAAAAGTTTCAAAAGAACATCCGGTGGTGGTGTCGGAGTTTTTGCAAAATGCAAAAGAAATTGAATTTGATGCAGTTGTAAAAAATGGCGAAGTCATAGAATATGCAATTTCGGAACACGTAGAGTTTGCCGGAGTTCACTCGGGCGATGCAACGCTTGTGTTTCCTGCGCAAAAAATTTATTTAGAAACGTACCGCCGCGTGAAAAAAATAAGCAAGAAAATTGCAAAAGAACTCAACATTAGCGGACCGGTTAATATTCAATTCCTTGCGAAAAACAACGAGATAAAAGTGATTGAATGTAACTTGCGTGCATCACGCTCATTCCCATTCGTATCGAAAGTATTGAAACGCAATTTTATAGAAACAGCTACAAAAATTATGCTTGACGAGCCGGTTGAAAAACCCGATAGTTCTACTTTCGACCTTGATTACGTAGGCGTAAAAGCATCGCAATTCTCGTTTGCCCGTTTGCACAAAGCCGACCCGATTTTGGGTGTAGATATGTCTTCGACCGGCGAAGTAGGTTGCTTGGGTGCTGATTTTGATGAGGCTCTTTTGAATGCAATGCTTTCGGTGGGCTATCATGTACCGAAAAAAGGTATTTTGGTATCTTCGGGCGATTTGAAAGGCAAAGTTGAATTACTCGATGCTTGCAAAATGCTTGATGCACAGGGTTGTACAATTTACGCAACAGAAGGAACACAAAAATTCCTTGCAAATAACGGCGTTGCAGCCACAACGGTAAGTTGGCCCGACGAAAAAAATGCTCACAAAGATATAATTGCGCTCATTGCCAATCACGAAGTGGATTTAATCATAAACATACCAAAAGATTACACCAAACGTGAATTGACAAACGGTTACAAAATCCGCCGTTCGGCAATCGACCACAATATTCCGCTGTTTACCAATGCTCGTTTGGCAAGCGCGTTTATTCAAGCGTTTTCGGCAAAATCGAAAAGTGATATTCAGATTAAAACTTGGCAGGAGTATTGCGGGTAATATTTTTTGAACGCGGATGACGCAGATGACGCAGATTTACGCAGATAATAGAACAAAAAAAACGGTGCAGTTGTAATTGCACCGTTTTTTTTGTTCTTTTTTGATTTTTGCATATTCAAAAAATTAGTATATTTGCTCAAATTATAAAAACAAAAATTAATTCGGTGCTAACAAGCACTTTATGATACTTATGAAAAAATAGCGTTTTGCTATTCTAGCTCTTGAAACTTCGCAATTTCAGAACTCTACTCAACAAGAATAAGTGTAATGCTCGCAGTGCGGGCTTATATTTGTTGAGTTGGGTAATGCGAAGACCTCAAGAGCGGATGTAAGTCCGCTTTTTTAATACCAAAATTTTAGAAATAACTTAAATACAAATAATTAACTTTAAATTTTATTTATTATGACAACAAAAACAATTTCAAAATTTTGCTTGCTCGCAGCCTTAGGCTTGGCAAGCGTAGTATTCAATGCTTGTAAAGATGATGAGCCACAGCCAACTCCGCAACCAAAACCAACAAAAACAGAAACTATCGATTTTTCGAATTTGCCAAAAGACAAATGTGGAAATGTTGGTAAGAGTGCAAGTCAGGTATTGACTTTGGATTCTATAGCAAAACTTAAAAGTAATCCGAATTATGAAATTACAGTTCGTGGTCGTAATGTCTGCAATAACTGGAATGGTATGCCTGTTCCAATGTTGGCAAATACGGTTAGAGCTGTAAAGCAAGCAGTTGATGCTGGTTTGGTTCTTGAGCCTACCACAGTAACAGTTGATGACTATGATGTGGAAACTTACGATATGGCAAAAGCAATGGGCATAACACTTCAGAAAAGACAGGACTAAAAGTTTGGTTTACGATTTTCCTTAGTCGGCTTTGTCAAAACAGGCTTTGCCTGCAAAAATCTTCTTTTAACGGAGCTTTCTGAAAAGTTACAAAAAAATCGGCTGAAAATATTTTTTAGCCGATTTTTTTGTTCTTTGCCCACATTTTTATTAAAACAACACATATTATTGCCCCCAATAATAAGAATATTCATGAAATTACGGTATTCGCTACTCTATGGAAAATTTCGGGGAATTTCAGAATATAAAAATTTACCCTCTGTATGCAGCGGGGGGAATAAAAAATTAGTACATTTGCATAATTAGAAAACATAAAAAACTTATTTTTTATGAAAACACCGGACATTCGCTGGAAACAACGATTTAAAAATTTTGAACAGGCTTTTTGCCGTTTACAAGAGGCTATAAAGCAGGATAAATTAAATGAATTGGAACGCAATGGGTTAATTCAACGTTTTGAATTTACCATAGAACTTGCGTGGAAAGTAATGAAAGATTTCTTGGAAGAAAAAGGTTTTGCATTCAAGCCTTCGCCCAAAGATACTTTTCGTCAAGCACAAGAGGCGCGGTATATCGACTATGCCCAATCGTTGATTGACGCTTTGAATATGAGAAATGAACTATCACACGATTACGACGGCGAATTATTTAAACTTTCGGAAATGGAATTACGAAACGAAATTTTTCCGGCAATAGAAAAATTACACAACTTTTTTGCAAATGAAGTCAATAGCAAATAATCTTGATTATGGTCTCAGCGAGCGAGATATGCACACCATATCGAGTATTTTGAGTAACTACGACGAGGTAAAACAGGTGCTTATTTTTGGAAGTCGTGCCAAAGGGAACTATCATGCGGGTAGCGATATTGACATGGCGATTGCAGGCAATGTGGTATGGTACAAAACATTACGGAAGATTAAAAATGATTTCTCCGACAGCTCATTGCCCTACAATGTTGATGTGATTAACTTTGAATCTTTGACCAACGAAGATTTGAAAAATCATATTCTTCGAGTGGGAAAACCTATTTACTCGATTGAAAATAAGTAACGATATGCTACTATGCAATTCCTAAAATCCTTAGCCCTCCACTACGCCCAGCTATTGTGGCTCATTTTGGTACTACCCTTTGTATTCGGACTTTTGCTGTACGTACTTTCACGAAGTACCCGGAATTTGTTTGCAAAAGCCGGCGTTCCGGCAGTTGATATATACCTAACCGGTTGGATTGGCGTGCCTTTGCACGAATTGGGGCACGCTTTGTTTTGTGTGATTTTCAATCATAAAATAACAGATATTCAACTGTTTAAACCCAATAAACAAGACGGTACGCTTGGCTATGTAACTCATAGTTACGATAGCAAAAATTGGTATCAAGCCGCTGGGAATTTTTTTATTGGTTGTGCTCCAATTATTTTTGGTGCGCTGATGCTGTATTTTGTAACTGTTCTATTCTTTTCCGAAACATTTGCATTGCCCGCAACGAAAATTATACCATTGCAAAAAAATATTTCGTTTGTATCATTTCTTACAACTCTTTGGCATTTTTTGCAGCAAGCGTTTGGTAGTTTTTGGCACTTTTTTAAACAACTCAATTTTTCCTCATGGCAACCGTGGGTGTATGGTTATATTATGCTCGCCATATCGTCGCACATGCAATTAAGTTTGCCCGATGTACGCACTATGTTTCGTGGATTGTTGGTTTTGTGTGCAGTGCTGTTGCTCGGTATGCTTATAGCCGAAATTTGGGAATTTCCGGCAGTGTCGTGGCTTGCAACTTCGAGCATTATGAATTATTTGTATGCTTTATTGCTTTTTGCCATTTGTGTGTCGGCGGTTAATTTTGTGATTACGTTTGTGATTACTACTATTGTGCGGATTGTGCGCGGAAAATAGAACGCAGATAACGCAGATTGGCTGCGCCGAGCTAAAGGTTGACTTCGTCGAGCCCTTCGGGGTTTTCGCAGATAACCCCAAACGCTAATACGACAAAGCGCAGATTTTTAGAAATAAAAATCCGCGCTTATCTGTGTCATCTGCGTTATCCGCGTTCAAAAAACTTAAAACGGTAAATCGTCCGAAGGTTCAAAAACCGGTTCGGTTGGCATAGGTGCATCAAAAACCGGAGGCGTTGCACTGTTTTGAGGTTGTGCATTTCCACCTTGCGCAGGCACTATTTTCCACGCTCTTGCTTCGGTAAAATATCTACCTTGATATTCCCGGCTTTCTATGTCAAATGAAATTGTGTACTGAGTACCGGGTATCATATCTTTTTCATTCACTTTGTCGCCCCACACCGATACGCATACTTGTTTCGGGTATTGGTCTTGAGTTTGAAACACGTATTCTTGTTTTTTCCACACACCATTCCTTCCTTGCCCACTCTGAGCAGGAAGTATTTTTACTAACTGAGCTTGTAGTTCCATTTTTTTTAATTATTAATTATCAATTATTAATTATTAATCACACATTGAAATTGCTCAACCCATAATTAATAATTTATAATTAATAATTGTTTAATATTCTTCTTCGTTAAAAAAGAAATCGTCTTTGCTTGGGTAGTCTGTCCAAATTTCTTCGATACATTCGTACATTTCGCCTTCATCTTCAATTTCTTGCAAATTTTCAATTACTTCGAGCGGTGCGCCCGAACGTATTGCAAAATCTATTAACTCGTCTTTTGTTGCAGGCCATGGTGCATCTTCCAATTTTGAGGCTAATTCTAATGTCCAATACATAGCTTTACTGTTTTTATGGGTTATTAATTAGGTAAGTTTTATTATTTTTTAGATTGCTTCGTTCCTCGCAATGACGCTCGAATAAACGTCATTAGGAACGAAGCAATCCATTTTTTTTATTTGCGAATAATTGTTTTTTCACGTTCCGGACCTGTTGAAACTATTGTTACCGGAATGCCGGTTTCTTTTTCTATAAATGCAACGTAGGCGTGAATTGCAGCCGGTAATTCTTCGTAACTGCTCATCGGCAAATCTTGTTTCCAACCTGCAAATTCTTGATACACAGGCTCTACATTTTCCAAATCGTCGGGCAAATAGTCTATTGTTGTACCTTTATAATTATATGCGGTGCAAATTTTGATGCTGTCAAACGAATTGAGCACATCAATTTTCATCATAAACAATTGGGTTACACCATTTATCATAATGGCATATTTGAGCGCAACCAAATCTAACCAACCACAACGGCGGGCACGTCCGGTAGTTGAGCCAAATTCCATTCCCACATTTTGCATGGTTTTACCGTTGGCATCGAACAATTCGGTAGGAAATGGTCCGCTACCCACTCGGGTACAATATGCTTTGAAAATTCCAAACACCTCTCCTACTGCTCGTGGCGAAATTCCCAATCCGGTACAAGCTCCCGCCGAAATAGTATTCGACGAAGTTACAAATGGGTATGAGCCAAATTCAATGTCGAGCAACGTACCTTGCGCACCTTCGCACAACACGGCTTTGCCTGCTTGCATTTGCTGATTTACAAATACTTCGGTAGTTTCTATACGCAATGATTTTAAAAGAGCAATTCCCTCAAACCATTGTTTTTCGTAGGCTGCAATATCGAATGAATATTCGTAATTTTTCAGAATTTGCAAGTGATTATTTTTACATTCGGCGTAGCGAGCCTCGAAATTATTCACAATATCGCCCACGCGCAAGCCATGACGTGCAATTTTATCGGTATAAGTTGGTCCAATTCCTTTTTTGGTTGAACCGATTTTTTTGTCGCCTTTTGCATTTTCGTACGCCTCGTCCAACGCTTTGTGCGTAGGCATTATAATATGCGCTTTGGACGAAAGAATTATTTTTTTGGCAACATCAATTCCCTGCGCCACAAGTTTATCGACCTCTTCTTTGAAAATATAAGGGTCAATAACCACACCATTACCTATAATATTTAAGGCATTTTCACGGAAAATCCCCGATGGAATTGTGTGCAACACATGTTTCACATTGTTAAAAACCAAAGTGTGCCCGGCATTCGGACCGCCCTGAAACCGTGCAATTATATCGTAATTGGGCGTTAACACGTCCACTATTTTACCTTTTCCTTCGTCGCCCCATTGTAGTCCTAAAAGAACATCTGCTTTCATTTGTTTATTTTAAATATATTATTTTTTCAAAAACCCCGTAAAGATACACAAAAAATATAATGGAGCAATTTTTTTTGTAAAAATACTTTTTATCAGAACACTTTATTCAGCCAAAGCCCGAAGAAACGGTCGTAAACGGAATAAACAGTATTTTTTAATTATCAAAATTTAATTATTGTTTTTTGATAATTGTTTTTTGATAATTGTTTTTTGATAATTGTTTTTTGATAATTGTTTTTTGATTATCAAAATTTGATAAATCACAATAAATTATAATTCAGAAATTTCAATTTTCATATTGGCACATTTTCATATTGACATATTTTCACATTGGCATATTAGCACATTTTCATATTGGCATATTAGCACATTCCCCAAAATACTCCTCAAGCGAGTACCGAGCCTTCGGTTTCATATTTAGATTACCGAATTGCTTGTCCATAAATTTATAATGAGCTGCTACGGCAATCATGGCGGCATTGTCGGTGGTGTAAACAGGCGGAGGCAGGTAGGTCGCGATAGTATGTTTTTCGCCAAATGTTTGAATTGCGCTGCGCAAACCCGAATTTGCAGCAACGCCACCGCCAATCGTAAGATGTTTCACTCCGGTTGCTTGTACCGCTTTTTTCAATTTTTGCATCAACATTTCAACTATTGTATGCTGAATTGAAGCGCACAAATCAGGTAAATTTTCTTGTATAAAGTCAGGATTTTTCGCAATTTCTTTTTGCAAAAAATACAATACCGATGTTTTGAAACCGCTGAAACTATAATCATAACCGGCTATATGTGGTTTGTTGAACGCAAATGCCTGCGCATTGCCCTGTTGCGCAAGCCGGTCAATGTGTGGTCCACCCGGGTAGGGCAATCCCATAAGTTTTGCGCATTTATCGAACGCTTCGCCGGCAGCATCGTCAATGGTTGCGCCCAAAATTTCCATGCGATTGTAATCGTGAGCAAGTATAATTTGCGTATTGCCACCCGATACCAACAGGCACATAAACGGAAACTGCGGCTTTGGCGGTTTGTACGTGCCGGTTTCTATAAAACTTGCCAACACGTGAGCGTGTAAATGATTGACTTCTATCAGTTTACACCCATGCGCAAGCGCAAAACCTTTGGCAAACGAAACTCCCACAAGCAACGAGCCAAGCAATCCGGGACCAACAGTACAGGCAACAGCATCAATGTCTGAAACCGCAACACCGGCATCGCATAAGGCTTGATGTACCACCGGAACCATATTTTGCTGGTGCGAACGCGATGCCAATTCGGGAACAACGCCGCCATACTGCTCGTGAATTTTTTGACTTGCAATACAATTCGATTTCACAATACCATTGCATATAACGGCTGCCGAAGTGTCGTCGCATGAGGTTTCTATGGCGAGGATTGTTGGGTTCATTAGGGAACAAGGTTGTAGGAGACAAGGGAACGAGGAATTTTCGGCAAAGGTATTATTTTATGTCAATTGACAACCTTTTTTTTGATTTGCCCTAAATAATTATCTCCCCTATTGGTAATTATCAATTATTTTAATATATTTGGGCACTAATTTAATACTCACAACAAATGAAAAAAATATTTAAAAAAATTGGATTATTCATAGTGCTTGGATTTTCGGTAGCAGCATTTAACGCTTGTAATAAAGAAGAAACGCCCCAACCCAAAGAAAATAAACAGACAAGTTTAGACACCGATTGTGTTGTAATCAATGGCGTAATATGGGCAACTCACAACGTAGGTGAATTTGGAAAGTTTGCCGAAAACCCCGAAAGTGCAGGAATGTTTTATCAATGGAATAGAAAAAAAGCGTGGAGCGTAACAGACCCAAAAGCGGGAATTAAAATAGATGATTGGAACGCAACAAATACTGTTGGTATTATGTGGGAAAGTGCTAACAACCCCTGCCCGCAAGGTTGGCGAATGCCAACAAATGCAGAATTAGAGACTTTGTTTGATACAGACAAAGTAACAAACAAACGCACTACTCAAAACGGTGTTGCCGGGCGTTTATTTACCGACAAAGCAACCGGCAGGTCTATGTTTTTACCGGCAGTGGGCTATCGTTATTACCACGACGGAGAGTTGCGCAATGCAGGCGATGGGGGTTATTATTGGGCAAGCGACGGTAATCAAGGCGAAGCATGCTTTTTGTACTTTTACGGCAATGCTGCAGGCGTTGGAATACACCCGAGCGCGACAGCATTTTCAATTCGTCCCGTGCGCATACAATAACACTTTGATTAGTTAGAGTATTGAGGCTGTCCAAAAAGTCAAATAGATTTTTCAAATAGTTACGATTTATAAGTTGCGACGCAAAAGGTGCAGAGCACCGAAAATATTTGTAGTATTTAACGCGACACACAAAGCAAGGTGCGTAGCACCGTAATATTTTAATAATCAATTCATTGTTAATATTACGGTACTACGCACCTCACGTTTACAATAATCATTTTTACTACAAATATCTCGGTGCTCTGCACCTTTGCTTTCGATTTAAAAGTTCTAAAATTGATAATTTGACTTTTTGGACAGCCCCTTTAATTTTAAAAAAGTGTACTTTTGCACACAAAATCAAAGCAATGCCACAAACAGCAACCACCACCGAACTCCCCTCCTACCGGAAAATCTGGCAAATATCATACCCATTAATGATTGGCTTTCTTGCCGAAAATCTTGTAGGCGTGGTCGACACTATGTTTTTGGGGCATGTGGGCGATTTGGAACTTGGAGCGGCAGCCATTGCAAGCGCCTATTATATTATGCTTTTTGTGGTGGGTATGGGTTTTGCCACCGGTACGCAAATTTTGATTTCGCGGCGCAATGGCGAACAAAAGTACCGGCAAATAGGCGGCATTTTTGAAAACAGCCTCTATTTTATCTGGTTTTTTTCGGCACTCACGATTATAGTTTCGCTCCTGTTTTCACGCCACATACTTGGGTTTATGCTCGATAGCGAAGAAATTGTCGATACCGCCATGCGTTATTTAGATATTCGAGTTTTTACTTTGTTTTTCTCGCTTGGTTGCGTGGTTATGCGGTCGTTTTTTGTGGGAATAGAATTTACAAAATACATTGGCATAGCGGCGTTGGTGGTTGCCGGCACTAATTTTGTGTTCGATTACATACTTATTTTTGGAAAATTTGGTTTTCCGGCAATGGGCATAGAAGGCGCAGCGTGGGCGGCTATGGGTGCCGAAGTTGCCGGTTTTGCCTATTTTGTGTGGATTGTTTTGAAAAAAGTTGATTTACGCAAATATCAAATGTTTCGTTTCAAACGCCCAAATTTGCATATTATGGTGCAAACTATGAATTTGGCAATTTTTACAATGTTGCAAAATTTATTGTCGCTGTGCACGTGGTTGATGTTTTTTATTATCATCGAAAAAACGGGCAAGGAAAATCTGGCGGCAAGCAATATTATACGCAGTTTTTATATTCTTGCCATTTGCCCGCTGTGGGCGTATGGTTCTACGGTTAGTACGTTGGTTAGTAATGCTTTGGGGCAAAATTGCAAGCACCATGTGTTCCCAATTATTCGTAAAGTTGTCAAGTTTAGCATCATAACTTCCTGTATTGCCTATATTCCCATATTGATTTCGGCACAAGGAATTATGAGTTTGTACACCAACGCCGATACCCACTATTTGATTGCAATAGGCTTCAAAGCCTTGTATGTTGTTGGTTTTGCCAATATTATTTCGGCTTTTTCGTGGATAATTTTTTCGGCAATTTCGGCAACAGGCAATACTATGATTGCGCTTTTTGTGGAAAGCATCACGCTTGTTGCCTATCTTGTTGGAGTTTACCTGCTTGCTACACATTTTCCGCACAATCTCGAAATTATTTGGAGTGGCGAAATTATTTATCAAGTGATATTGGGATTGCTTAGTCTGTGGTATTTTAGCGGCACGCATTGGCAGAGGAAAAGGATTTAGTGTAACCCCCAACCCCCTAAAGGGGGCTCTCAAAGCAGCGAAATAGACTAAGTTACAATACTTGCACTGAACAAAAGTCCCCTTTAGGGGATTTAGGGGTAAAAAGAATACACACTATGCACCGCCGCAATCGCTGCTGTTTCGGTGCGTAGGCGGCTTTCGCCCAGCGTAATAGCTTGCCATTGTTTTTCGAGAGCTTGCGCAACTTCGTGTTCCGAAAAATCGCCTTCGGGACCAATTGCTATGCAAATGCTGGAATTATGTTGCAAAATCTGCGGCAATTTTTGTTTTTCACCTTCGTAACAGTGCGCTATGCAGGCTGCTCCGACAATGGGATTTTTGAGAACATCTTTAAAATCAGTCAATTCATGCAAAATCGGTTTGTAGGCTTTGTACGATTGTTTCATTGCCGAAAGAATAATTTTTTCAATCCGTTCGGGTTTCAAAATTTTGCGTTCCGAATTTTCGGTGCGAATAGGAATAATTTCATCGACACCAAATTCAACGGCTTTTTCAACAAAAAATTCAAATCTATCGCTGTTTTTTGTGGGAGCTACACACATGGTTAGCTTATAATTATGTGCGCCAAATTGCGGCGTGGTGTGCAAAATGGTACACACACAGTCGTGTTTGTTAATTGTACTTATACGAGCCTCGTATAAATTACCATTTCCGTCGATTATATGAATAATGTCGTTAGTACTTTTACGTAAAACCTTTGTACAATGATTTTTTTCTTCATCATGCAGGGTTATGTAATGTCCATTGCGTATATTGGAGTAGAATAATTGCATATTTATAAGGGTTTAAAGCATAAAAATAAAAAAAATAATGATTTAATGTAAAAAATATGATAAAAAATGCGGAAAAACATGATTTTCATCATATCTTTGTAGACCCTAAAAATAACCAAGTGAAAATTCGTCTGCAATTAACTTGCACAATCTTGTAATTTGTTGTGCGTATTTTTACGAAAAAAGAACTGACATGAAAACAATCATTGTTGCACCATTTGATATGTTTTATGCGGCTTTTGTGAAATGCCTTGTGTTGCATGAATATAAGTCTCAGATAGAAATTTCTTTGTGCGGTTTTTTTGCCGATAGCATTGAACATAAGATTTGTTGCAACATATTGAAAGATAAATCAATAGATGTGTCGCACGTGCATACGGTAAAAGCTAACGAGTTGCAAGAAAATTATAACTATTCCAATGACGACTGGGAGTTTATAATGCAACACGAAATTGTGGAATGTGCTACGTATGACAGGTGTTTTGAAGAACTATTGCAACGCAAACAGCCACACCAATTTGTGAGCGCTCATTTTGAGAACAATTCATTTAATAATTTTCCAACATACAGTCCTCTCGTTGATATTATTTGTATGCGAACTTCGTCGGAGGTTTTTAACAAAAATTATGCAGATATTTTGCAATATTGTTTCAATACGCTTATTACTCGAATTACCGAAAATAAGACTATTCTTATATTTCAAAATCATAAAAATGTGAGCGAACAACTGGTGAGAGAATGTGAAGATGAGTATCTTTTTGGTTATTGTACAATATTTGCTCACATCTTGCACGAAACCAAAAATATGGTACTTGCAAAACATTTTGCTAATAATGTAACTCGTTCAATTTTAAACACCATGGACATAAGAAGTTACAAGAAATTTAGAGGATTGGTTTAAACAAATAAATGTTCGTGCAACGCAATCAACGCTTGATTTTTGTACGAAGATTCTACAACAATAGAAATATTGTGCCGACTGCCGCCAAATGAAATCATGCGCACCGGTAATTCTCGCAAAGCATTCAACACATCGGCTGCATACCCTTGTTTTTCGTTAATCATATTGCCCACGATACACACAATTGTTTGATTTTTTTCAACTTCCACCGTGCCTAAATGTTTCAATTCTTCCGCAATTTGCGCTACATAATCATCTTTGTCAATAGTTAGCGAAACAGCCACTTCCGACGTTGCAATCATGTCGATAGAAGTTTTGTATTTTTCAAAAACTTCAAACACGCGGCGTAAAAATCCGTAGGCAAGCAACATACGTCCCGATTTGATGCGAATAACCGTCAATCCGTCTTTTGCGGCAACAGCTTTTATGCCTTTGTTGGTTATTTTATTGGAAATAACGGTTCCTACGGCTTTTGGCTCCATAGTATTTTTAAGCAATACCGGAATGTTTTTCACTTTTGCAGGAAGTACGGTTGCCGGATGCAAAATTTTTGCCCCAAAATAAGCCAACTCGGCAGCTTCGTCAAACGAAAGTTCGGCTATTGGTTTTGTGCCGCTCACTATGCGAGGGTCGTTGTTGTGAATTCCGTCAATGTCAGTCCAAATTTCCACCGCTTCGGCGTTGATAGCCGCGCCAATAAGCGATGCGGAATAATCGCTGCCGCCACGTTTTAAATTGTCGATTTCGTCGGCAGGATTCATGCAGATAAAGCCTTGTGTTATAAACAGTTCGGTGTCTTTATATTGTGCAAGAACTTTTGTAATGCGTTCTTCTATTTCACTTAAAATTGGTTCGCCGTCGGCATCTACACGCATAAATTCAAGTGCATTGAGCAACACCGATTTCACACCGGTTTCTTCGTGGTACAATTGCACCAAATTGGTCGAAATAATTTCGCCGCGAGCGAGAATTGATTTTTCGCAGGCTAAATCAAATTTTTTGTGCGTTGCAAACGAGCGAATAATCGCAAATTCGTTGCCTACAATTGCTTCGGCTTTTTTTCGTGCCGCTTCGGTTTTGAGCAATTCCATAATCACTTCATGGTATTTTTGCTCCAATTTTAAAATTACATTTGCAGCGGCATCATTATTACCTTTATAATAATAGTCGGAAATTTCAACCAAGCTATTGGTTGTGCCCGACATTGCCGACAATACCACTATTTGCGCCGTTCCGTCGGTTACAAGTGCCGACACACTTTTCATTCTTTCGGGAGAACCTACCGATGTTCCTCCAAATTTTAATACTTTCATTTTGTTTAGGTTTTTAGGTTATAGGAGACAAGGTTTTTAGGTTTTAGAAACAAGGGGTTTAGACTGTTGTTCCCTTGTCTCCTCGTTTCCTAATCCCTTGTCTCCTAAAAAAAAGCCACCTCATACGATATGAAATGGCTCTATTTATTATATAATAACATTCGTACAATGTGCTAATTACACGATACGTTCCTTAATACGAGCTTTTTTACCTGTTAATCCACGTAGATAGAAAATACGCGCCCTGCGCACTTTACCGCGTTTGTTAACTTCGATTTTGTCAATCATTGGCGAATTTACAGGAATTATACGTTCCACACCAACATTGCCCGACATTTTGCGAACGGTAAATGTTTCTTCGCTGCCTTCGTTTCTACGTTGCAACACAACGCCGCGGAATTGTTGAATACGTTCTTTATCGCCTTCTTTAATTTTGTAGTGAACAGTTACAGTATCGCCGCTGTTGAACGCAGGCCAATCTTTTTTCTCAATAACTTCTTTTTTAACTTCGTCTAATAGGTTCATTGCAATTAATTTTTTTATCCTTAGATTTACGAGGCTGCAAATGTACACATTTTTTTAAGAAAAAAGCATTTTGTGTAAAAAAAATAGTCAAACACTATTAAAAAACTTTTTTTGTTGACTTCGAGGCTTTTTAAACAAAGAAAAATTCGTATTTTTGGCAATAAATTTAGACTTATGATACAATCCATGACAGGTTTCGGCAAGGCAATTGCCGAATGTGGCGATAAAAATATAGTTGTCGAAATAAAATCATTGAATAGTAAATCGCTTGATATAAACACTCGCATTGCGTATGTTTACCGTGAAAAAGATTTGGAAATACGCAGTGTGGTTGCCGAAAAATTGCAACGGGGAAAAATTGACGTGTGCATTTATTGCGAAGCGAAAGATGCCGGAAGCGATAAATCAATCAACGAAACAGTGGTAAAATCGTATTGCAGGCAAATGCAAAAAATTGCTGCCGATATGAATATTCCCGCCACGCCACAGTCAATTTTCGATGCCGTTATTCGTTTGCCCGAAATATTTTCGTCGGAATTATGCGGCGAATTGAGCGATGAGGAAAGCGCAGTGCTTATGCAAGTTCTTTTGCAAGCAATTGAAAAAATCATAGTTTTTCGCCGAGCCGAAGGCGCTGTGTTGGCAGCCGATGTGAAACAAAACCTGGAACATATTGCAAATTTGGTTTCACACATAGAACGCTTTGAAAATCAACGTATAGTACGTATTCGAGAACGCATGGCGCTGGCACTAAACGAAGGTGTTTCTCCCGAAAATATTGATAAAAACCGACTTGAACAGGAATTGATTTTTTACATCGAAAAACTTGATGTGAGCGAAGAAAAAGTTCGTTTACTACAACATTGCGATTATTTCAAACAAACTATGAATGAAGCAAATTGCGGTAAAAAACTTGGTTTTATCACACAGGAAATTGGGCGGGAAATCAATACACTCGGCTCAAAATCGAACGATGCCGAAATGCAGCGCGTGGTGGTGGAAATGAAAGATTATTTGGAACGGGTAAAGGAACAGGTGCTTAATATACAGTAGGGAACGAGGGGACGAGGGATTAGGGATTAGGGATTAGGAAACGAGGAAAAATATAATAGTAAATATCTATAAATATCTATGAATAAGTAATGAAAAATTATTATTGTTATATTTTAGAAAAAATGGATTGCTTCGTTCCTCGCAATGACGCTCTTTTGTTGATTTGCACTAACCCTCGAAAGAGCGTCATTGCGAACGAAGTGAAGCAATCCAGAAAATATATCATTAAATTTTACTAACTACTTACTATGAATAACAACCACAGCCGGCAAGGATTAATCGTAATTTGCGCAGCAGCATTTTTGGTACCGTTTATGGGTTCGGCATTGAATTTAGCGCTGCCCAAAATAGGCGAAGAATTTTCGCTCGATGCTGTGATGCTCACGTGGCTTGCTACGGTGTATTTAATTTCAACAGCAATATTTCAAATTCCTTTTGCCCGTGTAGCCGATATTGTGGGACGCAAAAAAATATTTCTCTGCGGTGTGGTATTATTTTCACTCTGTTGCTTTTTGTGTGCATTTGTGTGTAGCGGCGCAGAATTATTGATGTTGCGTTTTTTGACAGGAATAGGCAGTTCCATGATGATGAGCACCAATATTGCCATATTGAGTTCGCTGTATGCGCCCGAAAAACGGGGAAAAGCATTTGGGATTAGCGTTGCCGTAGTATATGCCGCCTTAGCTGTTGGTCCGTTTTTTGGCGGAATGTTAACCCACTATTTTGGTTGGCACAGTATATTTTATACCACTGCCGGAGCAGGAATTGTGGTACTCGTATTGACAACCATGTTTCTGCGAGGCGAATGGGTTGAGGCAAAAGGCGAGCCCTTCGATGTGCAAGGCGCGCTTTTGTACGGCGTAGGGTTGGCGGCAATTATTTACGGATTTTCATCGCTTCCTTCGCTTGCCGGAATTGTGTGTTTGATAGGCGGAATTGCTTTGTTTGTATATTTTTATAAATACGAAAACCGCCAACAGTTTCCGGTGCTCAATGTGCAATTGTTTAGCAAAAACCGGACGTTTGCACTTTCATCGTTGGCAGCATTGATTAATTATGCAGCTACGGCTGCCATTGCGTTTATGCTCAGCCTGTATTTGCAATATGTGCGGGGACTGACTCCGCAAACGGCAGGATTGATTTTGATTTCGCAAGCCTGCGTGCAATCGGTTTTTTCGCTGGTAGCCGGTTCGCTTTCCACGCGCATAGAGCCGTCGAAATTGGCAACTGCGGGTATGAGTATAATTGTTGTGGGTTTGTGCGGATTGATTTTTATTTCGGAAACTACGCCCTATTGGTATATTATAACTCTGCTTGTATGTTTGGGCGTTGGTTTTGGTATATTTTCGAGTCCCAACACCAATGTTATAATGGCTTCGGTAGAAAAACGACAGTATTCGCAAGCATCGGCAACCACCGGCACTATGCGTCTTGCCGGACAAGCATTCAGCATGGGTATTGCCGGAATGTGCATTTCGTTTTACGTGGGCAAAAACGAAATTGCTTATAAACTACCCGAATTTTTGCAAAGTATGCACACGACTTGTATTATTTTTGCTTTGCTTTGTGTGGTGGGGGTTTATGCTTCGCGGGCGCGGATTGAGAGGAAGCCCAACAGCGATAAAAATAGATAAATGGCTACGCCGATAAATGCCTTCGGCGATAAATTTATTTACTCTTCTTTTGGTAATTTGAACTCTATCGGCAACTCATAATACACTCGCACTTTTCTGCCGTATTCTTCGCCCGGTGTAAATCGTGGCAATTTTTTTATAACTAATAAAGCCTGTCGGTCAAACACGTTGTTACTTGATTGTATTATTTGGGGGGTACAGACTTTTCCATTGGCATTAACTACAAATCGTACAATGATAGTTCCTTCCAAACCTTTATTAATAGCCTTTTTCGGATAAACAAGATTTCTGCGAACAAATTCATTTAAAGCGGTATCACCATTGGGAAATGATGGCATTTTATCTACATTTGTATGTATATAATTAGGACTCATTTCTCTAAAAGCAATCTTCCCCTTAAGCATAACTGTTTCAGAATCGTCAATAATGGGCGGTAGTTGTGAAGGGAGCGTTTTTTCCGTTAATTCTTGTTCTGTGCTTGTCCTTTTACCCTGTTGCATAGTACCACAAGCCGCAAAACTTCCCGCAACCCCAAGCGAAATCCCTGCAATAGTAACCACCTTTCCCAACTGTTGGCGTTTGCGCAGTTCGTTTTCTAAGTAGCGCACTTCTTCCTCGCATTTGGGGCAGGTGCCTTTACATTCGCCTTGAAAAGTACATTCCGAAGTTATGTACTCTATGTCGTTTTTCTCGGCTATTTGTTGGCGGATTTCTTTTAGGATTTTGCAGGTTCGTTTTCCTCGGGTCATGGGTGTGTGGTTATTTAGATATTCCATTTCTTGAAGAAATGGAATATCTCGGAATATCTGTTAGTTATTCAATATCGTCAAACGGCGCAGGCATTACACCCATAAGAGGTCTTTCATATTTTGTTGTGTCTATTTCAACCGGCGGAGCAATATCGCCGAGAAGAGGCGGTTCATTTTTCGTGGTGTCTATTTGAATCTCTTCTTCAAATGGCGGAGCAATTACTCCTGCAAGAGGTTCCATATCGTTCTCGTTATTGGTGGTGTCGGTTTGAGTAGTATCAGACGGTATGGGGTCTCTTTTTCCCGATGCAGGCATATCGCCGCTCTTTACACACGCCGACATCGACAATGCCACGCCCAACGACACTCCGGCAATAGCTATTTTTTTGCCAACATGTTTTCGTTTACACAATTCGTTTTCAATATAGCGCAATTCGGCATCGCACTTGGGGCAGGTGCCTTTACATTCGCCTTCAAAATTGCATTCGCAGGTTTCAAACGCAATATTGTTTTCGTCCGCAATCTGTTGGCGGATTTCTTTTAGTTTTTTGCAGACTTCTTTTCCGTAGCTCATGGTGTGATGGTTTTAAATTTTACAAAATATCAAAAACAAGCAGCTGCCGATAGTTTGCTTATTTTTTCGAGGTATTTTTTTAGTTTGTTGTCTTTTTGTGCTACTTGCAGGTTATAACTAAGTTGCATACGCAGCAATAAACCGGAATTTACACCCAAAGCATGCTCTACCATCAACGCAAAATCGGTTGAAACAGGGCGTTTACTGTTCAAAATTTCGTTGAGAGCCGTGTAAGATAACCCAAGCGTTTCGGCAAATTTTTTTTGCGATATTTTGCGATATTCCAACTCGTCCTTCAATATTTCGCCGGGGTGTACCGGACGAAATGGAATGTATTCTCTACGTACTGTTTCCATTATTTATAATGATTTGATAATTCTGTTAATGATAAAAATTCGATTTCTGTAATGGTATGCACATTTTCTGCAATATTGTACACTCTCGTCATTTCTCGAAATTCGAGTCGATACTTGTCATTCACTCGTACCGATGAAATTCCTTGTTTGTCGCCTTTCAGTTTTTCATATCGCAAAGAAGGATAAGTAAAGAGTTCTTCTATTACTTCGGCTTCTACCAATACTCTCACGCATTTCAAATATCCTTTTACTATTTCCGGTTGAAAACGGTGTTTTTTGTCTGTCGTTTTGCCCGTTTCATACAATTCTCGCAGATATGTTTTTTCAAACTCAATCTTCATTTGTTATACTTTTGACAAAGGTATTATCATTTTTTAAAAATTCGCAAAAAATGTGAATTATTTTTCTGTAAAACCTAATTTACACCTAATTTTTCCAACAAAACAACCCAAGTAACTCCAAATAACCTCTCTCAACCTAATTACCTGATTTTTCCTTTTTATCAGGTAATCAGGTTTTTATGAGTATTCCTCATGTTACTTAGGTTGTTCTGTTTTTGAATTAGGTGAAAATTAGGTTTCTCTCTCATTTCCTTGTCAACTAATACCTACAACCTCGTCAACTAATCTTTAAACTTTTCCTCTCAACAAACACCACCACCGCCGTGAATATCAACAACAAAAGCACTTTTAATGCAATTGCAAAATCAAGCAACTCATTACCAAAATAAATAGCAATACCCATCGCAAAATAAAGCGCAATACTCGGCACACGATACGGAATACCGTAATATTTTTGACACAAAACGTATGAAATAACCGTCATAAATACATAACACGCCAAAGTAGCCCACGCACAGGCAACATAGCCATACACCGGCACAAACAAAATATTGATAGCCAACGTTATAACCGCTCCTGCACCCGTAATCCACACGCCAAACGAAGTTTTATTCGACAATTTATACCAAATAGAAAGATTAAACACAACACCCAAAAATATATTTGCCATAAGCAAAATAGGCACTATTTGCAAACCTTCGTGAAAATCGCTGCCTATGAAATGTTTGAAAACATCTATAAATAAGGTAATTACAAGAAACAGCATAAGCGTAAATGCCACAAAATAATTCATAATGCGAGCGTACATTTGCCGTGCATCGCCGGCGTGCATACGTGAAAAAAAGAACGGCTCGGCAGCAAAACGAAAGGCTTGGTTGAAAATGGCAATTATCATAGCCAATTTGTAACTTGCGCCGTAAATACCCACTTGCGAAAGTATATATTGCTGTGCATCAACGCCTTCGGGAATTGTTAAAAAATAACGGAGCGAAATTCTATCGTACACTTCATTCACGCTTCCTGCCAAACCGGCAATCAGTAGCGGCAATGAATACACAAGTATGCGTTTGAGCAACGCAGGGTCGAATTGATAGCGAATTTTCAACATTCCGGGTAGGAGCAAGGCAAAGGTAATAACACTTGCCGCCACGTTGGAAATAAAAATATAGGCAATTTTCGGCTCGCCAAAATGTTCTAAAAGCCACGCATTATTGCCACTTTTGGCAATTTGCGGCAGCACCACAATAAGCAAAATATTCAAACCGATATTTACGCCAATGTTGGCGAATTTTATAAATGCAAAGGTAAATGCTCTGTCTTCGAGGCGCAGTTTGGCAAATGGCACGCTGGTAAACGCATCAATGGCAATAATAACCGCCATCATAAGAATAAAATTTTCGTTGCCGGCATAGCCGATTGCACTCGAAACAGGCGTTAAAAACACCACCACAAGCAGCATAAACAACGTGGACGATGCGCCCAAACTCGTAAGAATAGTACTAAAAACCTTTGGCTTATCGTCGGCATTTTGCGAAAAGCGGAAAAATCCGGTTTCCAAACCATACGTTAGCAAAATCATAAGGAACACCGTGTAGGAATACAATTCCGTAACCACACCATATTCGGCTTGGTTGAAATAGCGGGTGTAGAGCGGCACGAGCAAAAAATTCAAAAATCGCCCTACAATGGTGGTCATGCCATAAATAGCGGTTTGTCCTACGAGTTTTTGTATTAGTCCCATATATTTAGGTTTTAGGAAACGAGGTTTTAGGGAATAGGGGTTTTAGACAACAAATAAATCAGCAATCACACTATCAGCAATAAGCAAAGCCTTTTTTGTAAGTTTCACGTGCCCGTTTTCAATTACCAAAAGTTCTTTTTCGATGTATGATTGCACTTTCGCTACAAAAGTAGTAAAAAGATTTGGAAAATTCTGTTGTATGTACACCATATTCACACCCCATTTGGTTCGTAAACCGGTAAGAATATATTCATTATAACGGTCGTGTAATGAAAGTATTTCACTTTCGCATGCTAATTTGTTGCTTGAAATAGCATCTATATACTTTTGATTATGAGCAATATTCCACAATCGCTCACGTCCATTATAAGAATGTGCCGAAGGTCCCACACCTAAATATGGTTTTTGCTGCCAATAACTTGTATTATGCCGAGAATATGCGCCGTTGCGAGCAAAATTCGATAATTCGTAATGCTCAAAACCGTGTTCCTGCGCCCATTGTTGCAAATATTCAAATTGCTGTAACACAAGTTCTTCGAGTGCAACAATTATAGTTTTCTTTTTTACAAAATTATTAAGCGCAGTGTTTTTTTCTACTGTTAAGCAATAGGCTGAAATGTGTTGTAAATCAAGCTCTTGTGCAATTTCAAGTGATTTTTTCCACGTTTGCAGCGTTTGTTTGGGCAAACCATAAATAAGGTCTATTGAAATATTCCGAAAACCGGCTTGTTGCGCTATTTCTATACAGCGGCGAGCTTGCTCGGAATTATGTCTTCGATTGATTATTGCAAGTTCTTCATCAATAAACGATTGTATGCCAACACTTAAACGGTTTATTCCAAGAATACGCAAACCTTGCATATACTCTGGAAGCATATCATCGGGATTGCACTCAAAACTTATTTCTGCTTGTTCATCAACTTTCCACAATGAACGTATAGTATTGATAATAAGCGCAATTTCTTCTGTCAATAAAAGCGAAGGTGTGCCACCACCAAAGTAAATAGTTTGAATTACTTCGGCTTCGCTCAGTAACCGTGGTCGGTCGTTGAGCATTTCGACTTCGCTCAATGACCACGGAGTCGAAACGAAAAAATCTTTTCGCATTTGTAATTCTTTACAAATAGCCAAAATCATAGCCGTGCGATTTTTCAACTGCAAACTAAAATGAAAATCACAGTAGTAACACAATTGTTTGCAAAAGGGAATATGTATGTATATGCCGGACATTTTTTTACCCCTAAATCCCCTAAAGGGGACTTTGGCTTAGTGGTTTAATTCGTTATTTATCACTTTTTACAACTGTTTATTTCTTCTTGCTCCCCCTTTAGGGGGTTGGGGGGTAAATTTTCAAACATTTCAATAGCCTTCCGCCACTCCGCAGGAATACTTTCGGTAGCATGAGTTTTGGTATTGATGCACACAAAAGTGGTAACATTAAAGGTGTGCAACACAAATCCTTCGTCGCTTTGCGAAACTAAAACTTGCAGCATATCAAGACTTTTAGTGCCAAAACGAATAATTTTTGAAAGTATTTGTATATCATCGTCTATCAAAATTTCTTTCGTATAGGTGGTATTCGTTTGCGCAATTACCACTTCTTGCACAGTAAACGCACTGCCGCCAAGCACTTCGTAAAAATAGTGCATACGCCCAAAATTAAAATATTCGTGATACACGGCATTGTTCACATGCCCCACAATATCAATATCGTTGTAGCGAATTTGCACCGGACGAACGTGATGAAATTTATAATTAAGAATGTCTTCGGGTTTTACAATTGTTGTCATAAATTGAATTTTTTGTAAAAATACTGCTTTATTTTTTATCTTTGCGGAGTAAGTAACAAATAACTATGAACAAAGCCGTTTTTTTAGACAGAGATGGTGTAATAAACGACGGAACGCTCTATTACACCTACAAAATAGAAGATTTTAAATTCAACGCCGATGTGTTTGAAAGCCTGCAATTGCTTGTGCAAGCCGGTTTTTTGCTCGTGGTGGTAAGCAATCAAGGCGGCGTAGCACGCGGAATTTATTCTGATGCCGATGTGAACAAAGTTCACGAATATATGCGCCAGGAATTATTGAAACACGGCATTCCGTTAGCAGGCATATATTACTGTCCGCACCATAGCGATGTGAGTAATTGTGATTGTCGCAAACCAAAACCCGGAATGATTAAACAGGCAATACAGGATTTGAACATAGACCCTCGACAGTCATATATGATAGGCGATAGTAAGCGTGATATTAAAGCTGCTGAAGCTGCCGGTGTGCGTGGGATTTTGATAGGGAAAAATGGGGCGTTGATGCCACATTGCAAACAAATATTTTTAGAACACAGATGACGCTGATAACGCAGATTAACACGGATTTTCATCTGCGAAAATCCGTGTTATCCGTGTCATCAGCGTTCAAAATTATCAAACAAAATGAAAAAACAATTCTACATATTCGAAGGCGAACTACTCCCCTACCCTGAAAATTCCGCACCGAATTTCTCGGCACACTCGCAAGAAATTGTAAGCGAAACTGTTCGTTTGTACAACACCAAACCTTTGTTTTTGGAGCAACATGTGCAGCATTTGCAACAATCATTAGAACAAATTTTCTTGCCTGTGCCAGAGTTTGCCACGCCCGAACGCATCAACCGCTATATTACCCGCCTGCTCAATGTGAATAAGGTGTACAAAGGCGGCATTTGCACCCTGCACGCCATAGTGCCGCGGTCGCTGAGCGGAGAGGTCATTGAGCGAAGTCGAAATGCCGAAGCGCAATTAGCAATTACCATAAGCCCTCTACCCGAACTTTCATACAGTTTCAACAATACCGGTTTGCACGTATTATATTCTACCGGTTTTGTGTTGCACGAACCATTGATGCACAGCACATATAATTGTAATTCAGCTGTTTGGAATATTGCAAAACGCTATGCTCAATTCAACAATTACGATGTTGCCTGTTTGCTCAATCAAGCCGGTTGCATAGAAACCACCACCGCCGGACAACTTGTGTATATGAAAAATAATTGCCTTACGATTGTGGGGAATTTACCCGTAAATCCGCTATTTGAGCATTTTTTGCAATTTGTAACAAAGCATGGTTTTTCCGTTACTCACAACACGACGTGCACCATAACCGACCTTGAAGGTGCAAACGATGTATTTATTTTTAATTCTGCCGACGGTATTCGTTGGGTTTCAGAAATTAATAATAAAACGTATGGGTTTAAATATGCTAAGGATTTACATTTGTTGTTGGTGCGGTTTGTTGTAGGAATTAGGGAATAGGAATTAGGCACGAGGAAACAAGGTTTGCCGAGAGCAAAAGTCCCCCTTGAGGGGGATTTAGGGGGCTTTAATACTTACACCCACAACCGGCAGCCGCATGATTTTTGTAGCGTTTTTGTGCCGATTTTTGCGCATTATGCTGCGTGGCGCACGCCGAAAGCAAAAAAGCTCCGAGTAAAATATATATTGTAACACGTATTTTTTGCCGCATTGCGAAAAGTTTGAAAATTACTATGTACTTTTGCAAAAGTAACATTAAAATTGATGCAACAGAAAAAAATAATATAAATTTATAGATTGCTTCGTTCCTCGCAATGACGCTCGTGATTTCGTCATTGCGAGGAACGAAGCAATCCAATCTTTTTTGAGCTATGAAAAAACATACTGTATTTACAATCCTTACTCTTTCAATCCTTTGTTTTCAAAACACTTTCGCCCAAACCTTCGAGTGGAACGCCCAATTTGAAGTCATTGCCGATAATCGTGAATATTTCAGTCCCTACGGATTTTCGCAAACCTTGATAGGCACTCGCTTGAAACCCGAAGTTGGTTTTGCGCTCGACAAAAATCAGCGTGTAATGGTAGGCGCAAGTTATTTCCTTTTGGTGGGCGATTCGACGTTTTCGCAACCTGTAATTCCGGTGGCATATTACAATTTTAACCGTCGTAGTTTCAATTTTTACGCCGGTTTCGTGCCGCGTCAATATCAAAAACATCAATTTCCCTTAGCATTTTACACCGATTCGTTGCAGTATTTTTCACCTGTCAATCAGGGTTTTGTAGCAAATTACAATAAATCGTGGGGCAAATTCAGTATTTCGCAAAGCGGAATGTTCGATTTCTTTATGAATTACGATTATGGCGCACGCGAACAGTTTGTTACCGGCATTGCGGGCAATGTGCGCTATAAATTCTTGCAATTGAACAATTATTATTACTATCATCATCAAGCTGCCGACATTAGCGATACGAAGAAAACAATTTCCGATAATGGCTGTGCCGGAATTACCGGTGGATTGATTTATAATAGCACTAATTTGTTTTATTTATCGGCACAAGCCGGTGCTTTGTTTTCGTGGAATCGCACTCGTCCCGAACCACACTACCGTAGTGTAGGATTTTTTGCCGATGCAGAAGCACAAATATTTGGCATACTTGGCACACAAGTAACGCATTACAAAGGCGACGGCATTTTCCTTCCGCTTGCCGACCCTTTGTATCGCAGTGGCGACTATACCCGTGTTTCGGCTAAACTTTCGCTTATACCCAAGCAAACTAAATTAGGTAAATATAATGTGGTAAATTTTTGTTTCAATTGGCACAAGATAGCCGGCGAATGGAACAGTTCGCAGCAAATGGTAATTCAAGTAAAAATTGACCAGTTTGAAAAGAAATCGAAAAATCAACCTTCTTATTTCGAGGAAACTCAAGAACTTTACCCCGAAATACCATACCCCGACGCACCCAATGACTAACCTCTATTTAGACATATTATTCAAACAATATTTTATACTATATTTGCACAAATTTTAATTTAAAAACAAATGAAAAAAAACATCGTATTAGCAATTGCCTTTTTGGCTTTATCATTTTCTACTCAAGCACAAGAGCCTTTTGTAGAATGGGGCGCTCCAATGTATAAATCTGAGCAGCCTACACGAATTCATAATTTATTTCAACTTAACAATGAAAACGAATTTTATGCCTTGCGCAAAGCAGGTATAGGGCACCCTGTGCCGGGAGTGCTCCATTTGGAAAAATACGACAAATCTTTTAAAAGGGTGTATGAAAAAAGGCTTCCTGTTCAAGAAGGGAAAGGCGAAGAATTTATGTCTTTGCAAAATATTTTGCCTATGAAAGATAAAATTGCGGCTTTTTATGTTGGCTATCAAAAATCTACCAAAGAATCATTTTTGGTAATGCGAACCATTTCGCCTGCCACCGGAGAAGTGGACAAAACAACCAAAACGGAACTTGAAAAAATTCCGGTTGGAGGAAGAATTAACTCGAGCCGTTTCAGAATGATAATGTCGCCCGATAATTCAAAAATGCTGCTCGTTACCTCTTTCCCTCTTGGCAAAGACGTAAAATATCGTGTGCGTTTGAGAGTTTTCGATGCTAATACCATGAAACAAATTTGGCAAAAAGAAGTTGAAATGAATTTTGACAGCCAAAAAGGCGAAGTGCAAAATTTTATTGTCGACAATGCCGGAAATGCTTATCTGGTGGGGAAATACTTGGGCGAAGACAAAGCGTTCAAATACCTTTTTTGGACATATAGCGCTGCTAATTCCCAATGGAAAGAAAACGTGCTTGACCTTAAAGGTAAAAAAATCAATTTCGACGAACAAAAATTGATGATTAATTCCAATGGCGATGTCGTTTTTATCGGATTTTTGTATGAAGGATTTGTTGTAGATGCGTTCAATGCGGTGCTTTATATACGGGCAAACGGAAAAACACAAGCGATAGACGCTGTTTCGCAACTTGGTTTTGGCAATGTTGCTTTGGGCGAAAAAGAAGATGTTTCGTTTACCAAATGGAAATTACGGGCAGTGTTGCCACAATCGAACGGAAATGTTTTGGTGGTTGGCGAAAACGAATATAATTCTACCGTTACACAAACTCCGGCAGCAAACGGCGGCAGCAGTAATGTTTACAACAACCATTCGCAGGAAATCAAAGTGCTTGCAATCAATCCGAGCGGTGCCAAAAATTGGCTGACAACAATCGGTAAAAGCCAAAAAGTAACAACAACCGACCCAACATTGCGACAAAATTCGTTTATTTATAGTTTGATAAACGACCGTTTATACATCGTTTACAACAATTTCGTTTTGCCGCAAACGCCCACTCAACCATTTTCTTGGATGTGGACAGAAGTTGACGGCAGTCAATACGACATTGAAAATTTTGCCGAAAAAACCGAAGTGCCAACGTTTATGTACATTGTTGATGCAAACGGCAGATTGATTTATGACGACCGGAAATTCGGTTTTCCACTGTTCAATTTATTTAAAAAAGTGCCCTACCCTATGACGCTTAATACATACGTTTTTCTCCCTGCAAGCAACGGAATAATTATGGTAGCAGAAACAACCGGAAGGTTTCAATTGGGGAAAATTCGGTTTTAAGAAAAAAAGAGGCTATCTGATTAGACAGCCTCTTTTTTTGAGTTAGAATTTTTAATCGCAAAGCCCTTCATTGTATTCCATAAGCGCTGCGAGTTTCATTTCGTCGTTGGCGTTAAGTTTGTTTGCGATTTTCACAAGTTTTGAATCACTACCTTTTTTACCAATCACATTATATTCGCCGTTTTTGAATTTTGCCACCACTTTCGGGCAATCTGCCAAATCTTTTTCTATGTTTATAGTGTAAATTGCTTTTGCCTCTTTTTCTCCTGCTTTGCGGAAAAGTGTTTGTGGTTCTTCTGCGCCTTTTACTTCTTCTAATGTAGTGCCCATTTGTGAAGGAGGTATATAATATGTGTAAATATTCAACCGTCCTGTCGATTCAACTCTCACAAATACCGGTTGTGGAATCATTTTCAACGTTATACTTGATTTGTCGGAATACATAACCGTTTCGTAAACCAATGTTGTACCGTCGGGGTAAATGTATTTGTAACCCTCAATAGCTTCCGGACGGTATTTTATGTACATATTATTTTTTATTTTTTCGGCGCTTTCAAACTCACTTTTTGGTATAAAATACATAAAATACTGAAAATTATCAAGTGCTTGATAATCTTTATATTCGCCATTTGTAAGGAACCTACGAGTTTCCGCAATTTTTTTTATGTAACCTTGTTCTTCTTTACCATTTTTAATAATAACTCCTTTGACAACTCCTTCTTTTTTAATTCTTTGGTCTAAATTTATTTGAGCATTGGCACCCAAAAATAAGCCTAAAAAGGCTGTTAGTGTAAATAATTTTAATTTCATAATGATTGTTTTTTAATGTAACATATTAAAAAAAAGGACTTTCAAAAACAGAATTAATTTTTAAAAGTCCTTTTACTTTTTATTTTTTGATATTATCTATCGAACAAAGAGAAACGTCCACCAATGCTGAATTGCAAGCAACCGGCAGTTTCTTTAGTATCATAAACAGAATATTTCATTGGAACAACATAACCTACCGAAATCAAAAATCCCGCTAAATCAACTCCCACTTCCGGACGAATACCAAAACCATACGCTTTTTGAGATTCAACAACAACCTCATCGTTTATGCTTATTTCGGGTGTTGAGAATTGATTCAATCCAAGCGATAATGCACCATACGGACTTACTTTTGTGTTAAAGAAACGCCATTGACCTTTTACAGCATAATGACTCAATCCATACAAACCGATTTTTGAAAACCCGTCAAGGTCGGCACCAAATAAAATTGAAGCGTTGTAAGTAACACCAACACCCAATTTATAGTCAAACTGGTCTAAATGATACAATAAATCAAAATCAAAATTCAACCCGAATTTCGACAGTTTTTGTCCATCGTCTGTTTTAAAGTAACCACCTTGTGGCGAAGCATAACCTAACAAACCCGAAAAAGAAATCGGAATTTGTGCATTAGCAGTCATTGTAGTTGCTAAAAAAGTAGCAGCTACAAACATTAGTTTTAGAAAAGTTTTTTTCATAAATATGAGTTTTTTTAAATTGTGCCTACTCCTTGTTTTTTGTCTTTTTTCGGCTTATTCAGACTGCGCAAAGATATGTGAAATATTTACAATTCCAATATACATAGTGTCAAATTTTTTATTTTTAGGTAAAAATTGCATGATTTATGGTATTATTTTTTGTCTTATTCAAAGTGCGCAAAAGTATGTAAAATATTTGCAATTCCAATATTTACTATAATAATGCGAATCACGGGTTAGAAAAGGCTTGAAAAGCCGAATTTTCATAACCGTAGGTAAGCGTAGCGCAACCTACGGCAACAAAATCGCCCGCTTTTGCCTAAAAGGCAAGACAATGTGCGTAAAAGCACTGCCTTTCAGGCAGAGGTTGGTAGATTATTATAATCATACTTATAATAAATACGATTTTTAGCAAAAGTTATAAGCATAATTACAACTTCGTAAAATTTATTAAAAGTTATAAGTATATTTAAAACTTTTATTATATTTGCAGAGAATTATAACTATACTTACAATTTGCGGTAATGAAAAAGTTTGAAAATCTTATAAGTAGAGAGGCGTATATTGCTAAAATACAGCCATTTATAAATACAAATATCATAAAAGTCCTTGTAGGACACAGACGAGTAGGCAAAAGCTACATTCTTTTTCAAATTATGGATTTGATAAAGAAAAATAACGCACAGGCGAATATTATTTACATTGACAAAGAAAATTTTGAGTTTGATTTTATAAAAGATTATGTGCAATTGCACGAATATGTGCAATCGAAATTGAAAACCGATGTAAAAAACTATATTTTTGTCGATGAAATTCAAATGATTACGGATTTTCACATTGCAATTCGGTCGTTGGCGTTGGACGAAAACAACGATATTTATATCACAGGCAGCAACAGCGAAATGCTTGCGAGCGATGTGGCAAACCAACTTGGCGGCAGGTACATTGAATTTACGATTTACAGCTTGTCGTATCTCGAATTTTTGCAATTTCACAATCTTGAAAATAGCGATGAAAGCCTTGAAAAATACATGCACTATGGCGGTTTGCCGTATTTGAAAAATCTACCTTTTGAGCAGGAAATTATGTACGAATATTTGAAAAGTATTTATGCTACTATTATATTAAAAGATGTTGTTCAGCGAAAAAACATCAGAAATTCCTTGTTTTTGGAGCAACTCGTAAAATTTCTTGCCGACACCGGTGGCGGTCTTTTTTCCACAAAATCAGTCAGCGATTATTTGAAAAGTCAAAAAGAAATGGTGTCGCCAAATCAAGTGAATGAGTACATTCGGGCGTTGACATCGGCGTTTGTAATTCATTCGGTGGGCAGGTACGATATTGCCGGCAAACGGAATTTTGAAATTGGCGAAAAACACTATTTTGAAAATCTTGGAATACGCAACATTGTGGGTGGTTACAAACCGCAGGATAAGGCAAAACGATTAGAAAACGTAGTGTACAATCATTTGGTTTTCAGCGGTTACGCAATAAAAGTGGGCACAATTTATTCCAACGAAATTGATTTTGTGTGCGAGCGAAACGGCGAAAAAATCTACGTGCAAGTAACAATCGAACTTTCGCGCGAAGACACCATTGAACGAGAATTTGGCAATCTTTTGAAAATCAAGGACAATTACCCCAAAATAGTAGTTTCGGGCGAGCGGTCGTTTGAAAATTCTTACGAGGGCGTGCGACATGTGTATATTCGCGACTTTTTGAGTACAATACAATAATACTACCCCCCACCCCTAATCACAACCACTGCTTTTTCCTAAAGAAATAAACCCCCACTATTGATATAAATACCGATGCTGCGATAACTATAAAAAATTCAAACGTCCAAATGTGTGATTCGGTTTCCACGTTCATTCCAAAATAGCTTGCAATAAGTGTGGGGAACATCAAAACAATCGAAATTGAGGTAAGGCGTTTCATAATCCCGTTCACATTGTTTGAAATTACCGCTGCAAATGCGTCCATCATACCGGCTAACACATCGCTATAAACATTAACCATAGTCCGTGCCTGTTGCATTTCAATTTCCACATCTTCGAGCAAATCGTTATCATGTTTTATTCGTTTTTGCTTAAACAGAATTTTGAGTTTTTGAATTAAAATTTCGTTACCTCTCAGGGAAGTCATGAAATAAACCAAAGTCCTTTCTAAACGCATCAGTTCCAAAAGTTCTTCATTTCGAATAGAACGCTGCAATTGATTTTCGGCATCTTTAATTTCTAAATTAATTATTTTCAGATATTTCATATACCACACCGCTGCCGATACAAGTAAATGCAAAATCAAATCCGTATTCGATTTTTCCTCAAAGACTTTTCTTCTCGAATATACGATAAAATCGTCCATCATTTCGAGGCGTTTATGAGAAACGGAAATGAGCGTATCGCCATTGGTCAAAACCCCGAGCGGAACGGTGGTAAATAATGAATTTTCGGTTTCTTCCGATTTATACGGCAAACGCATAATAATCATTCGCCAACCGTCTTCATATTCCACGCGCGGACGTTCTTCCGTGTCTTCAATGTCGTTGAGAAAAGATTCCGGAACCTGAAAATGTTCGATTAAAAACTGTGTTTCTTCTTGGGTAGGATTGGTAACACGCACCCATGCTTTTGAGCAATATTCCGGCACTTCGTAATAGCCGTTTTTGCAAACCATATACGTAATCATCGTGTTGTATGTTTTAAAGTTACTACTGTAAATTTTATACGATGACTAACGTAAGGCGTTTAGACTCGTATAAATTTTGTTAAAATACTACTCGGGGGATAACCGTCACTGTCCATAGTTTTAATAAAATTTAAAATTCGGTGGCAAATGTACATTTTTTCTTTAAAAGAATTTTTAATTTTGCATATTAATTATTGTTATATTATTTAAAAAACTGGATTGCTTCGTTCCTCGCAATGACGCTCCTTCGAGAGTTAGCGCAAACCAACAAAAGAGCGTCATTGCGAGGAGGTACGACGAAGCAATCCAGATTAAATTAAAATACGACATTAAATTTTATTGATTATTTACTATAACATCACTATAAACATTTTATTGGTATAGCTCCAAATGTCAAACCTCACATCAGACATACAATTCCTCCCCGGCGTAGGTCCCAAACGTGCCGATTTGTTGAAAACCGAACTCGACATTCACACCATTGGCGACTTGCTTAATTTTTTGCCCTTTCGCTATATCGACCGCAGTAAATTTTACACCATTCGTGAACTCGAACCTACCATGACTTCGGTGCAATTGAAAGGGTATATTTCGAGCATGGTAAGCGAAGGGCAAGGGCATAAAAAACGCTTGAAAGCGCAATTTTCGGACGGAACCGGCACTATTACGCTTGTGTGGTTTACGAATGTGCAATGGTTTGCAAATTATCTGAAACCCGATGTGGAATATGTTGTTTTCGGGCGAATTACCGAATTTAAGGCATATTACAGCATTTCGCACCCCGAAATTGAGGAGCTTGCAAAATTTACCGAAAAAGCGAGCGGTTTCGTGGGTGTGTACCCTTCGACCGAAAAAATAAAAAATGCCAACATTACCGGCAAAGTGTTTCGCACTATGGTGGAAGCGGCGTTGAAAAAACTCGAAAATGAACAGGTGCTCGAAACTTTGCCGGCGTATATTTTAGATGAATTTGCCTTGCCAAATTTGCACGAAACGCTCACAACGTTGCATTTGCCCGAAAATTTAGACAAAGTTCAGAGAGCGCAATACCGTATAAAATTCGAGGAATTGTTTTGGGTGCAACTGTCGCTGGCATTCCGCCGGAAAGAACACCGTGAGTTTGTGCATGGTTTTGTATTTCAGCGAACTAACGATAAATTGTTAAAACTGTTTTACAAAAATCATTTGCCATTTTCACTTACCGGAGCGCAAATTCGGGTTATGGGCGAAATCCGTGCCGATGTAGAAAGCGGCAAACACATGAACCGCCTTATTCAAGGCGATGTGGGCAGCGGCAAAACCTTGATTGCAATTTTATCTATGCTTATGGCAGTCGATAACGGTCATCAAGCCTGCCTGATGGCGCCTACCGAAATTTTGGCGCAGCAGCATTTTCAATCGCTCACAACCTTGCTTGCCGATTTGCCGTTGAATATTGCTTTACTTACCGGTTCTACCAAAAAGAAGGAACGCACGGCAATTCACGAAAATTTGCAAAATGGCACTATTCATATATTAATAGGTACTCACGCTTTGCTCGAAGATGTTGTTCAATTTGAAAATCTCGGTCTGTGCGTTATAGACGAACAACACCGTTTTGGCGTGGCGCAACGAGCGCGTTTGTGGAAAAAAAATCACACCACACCACACGTTTTGGTAATGACCGCCACGCCTATTCCCCGCACCTTGGCAATGACAATTTACGGCGATTTAGATGTATCGGTCATAGACGAATTGCCACCCGGACGAAAACCGATAAAAACCGCCGTAGCTCGTGACAGTCAACGCCTGCGAGTATTTGGTTTAATCAAAGAACAAATTGCCCTTGGGCGGCAAATTTATATTGTATATCCGCTTATAAAAGAATCGGAAAGTTTGGACTATAAAGATTTGGAAGACGGCTACGAAAGCATCACACGTGCCTTTCCGTTTCCAAATTATGTTACCACCGTTGTGCACGGCAAAATGAAGCCTGCCGACAAAGAATTTGCCATGAATGAATTTGTGCAAGGCAGAGCGCAGATAATGGTTGCCACAACGGTTATTGAAGTGGGTGTAAATGTGCCAAACGCCACGGTTATGATTATAGAAAGTGCCGAACGATTTGGTTTATCGCAGTTGCACCAGTTGCGCGGACGAGTGGGGCGCGGTGCCGAAATTTCGTATTGCGTACTTATGGCTGGCAATAAATTAAGTTCCGATGCTATGACACGGCTCGAAACTATGGTAAACTCAAACGACGGCTTTGAACTTGCCGAAGTGGATTTAAAATTACGTGGTCCGGGCGATATTGAAAGTACGCAGCAAAGCGGTATGCCGCTGCAATTTAAACTTGCCAACCTTGCCAAAGATGGGCAAATTTTGCAATTGGCTCGCAATGTTGCTTTCAAAATCATAGAACAAGACCCGAATTTGGAACTTGAAGATAATGCGATTCTTGCGAAAGGGTTAAAAAATCGAAATGTGGCGAGGGTTTCGTGGAGAGATATAAGTTAAAATAGTGGTTAATGGTTAGTGGTTAATTTACCGCACGGCACGTATCTACTCTATTATCTTAAAATGATTTAACCATTCTACTTCTGTACTAAATTGTCCGTTTTTATTTTGCGTAATAAAAATTACTCCTTGATTTCTGTCTATTAATAGTGTGTCGGGTAAAAAATCATTTTTATAAGGTTTTTTACTGAAAATGATTGTATCTCCTTTGAAAAAATATGTTCCTTTGATAATTTCTGTGTACCCAAACACTCCATCAATTCTATTTTCTACATTCCCATTTTCTCTGAAAATCAACGTGTAATAAAACAAATCATCTTTTAATGCTGCTTTCAATATTTGTTTGGATTTAAACAATTCCGAATTATATACATTGAGTATTATTATTGCAACAATTATCATTGAATGTGCTGTTAATTTTATCCTGTTAGCATGTATTCCTCTTTTTATAACAGACGTAATAGTTTCGACAAACGAAACAACAAACAGGATTATTACAGGAATAATAACAAGCGGATATGATACAAACCAAATAAACATACCCCCGAAAAAGTCGGTAACTATCCAAGCAATAATTCCGAGCATTGCAATTATCGCAATACTATCGAAAATTTTAATTCGTTGTTTTGTCTTTTTATTTTTCATTTTTTACTAATGCTTTTGGGCTTTGTCAAGTAATTGTACCAGCATTGCCGGTAACATTCGACTCAACATTATTACAAACACCGCCACAAACGAAGCCGGAATATATTGCAACGGCACAAAAAACAATACAATCATTACCGCAAATATAACGGCATACAATTTCACATACCATTGTAAATATTTACGCATTCGTGGCACAAGCCACAAAACAGCAAAAACTATATGCAACGGCGAAGCCCACAGTACATGAATATTGGGGAACACAGCAGGGTGTACGCTGAAAAAACTCAGAAACCACACCAAAATTCCCAACACACCGAGTTTGAAATAGAGGAGTGAATCGAGCCAATAAAGATGTTTTTTTGTGCGGTATTCTATAAATGCAATCCCAATAAAAATGATTGCTAAAAACCAAAAAACCAAATTGGGCGTAAGCCACATAAACTCATCAATCAATGACAATGAATCTCCGAGTAACACATTTGTTTCACGCACCAATTTTCGTTCTTTGCCAATTCCATCGGACACTATATAGGCTTCTTGTGCATATAAAAACAAACAATCGGGCAAAAACATGCTTTCAAATTCAGTAACAGTTCTATCGGCAGGAGTGCCGAGCCCAAGTGCAATACCGTTTTGTAACCATGGGTTACGTGCGGTGTACACATGTATCAATGAGCGAAATGTAGGTTGCGGCGTAGTTTCTAAATGATTATGCATTGCGCTAATCCAGCCGGCTCCCCACAAACCATTGGTAAAAGAAGTTTCGGGAATACCACGCCATTGCAGCGTTTCGGCAAATGAAGTATCGGCAAACATTGTAACAAAAATATCACGTACACGAGTGGCGCAATTGTCGTAAAAGAAATTGTACAAATATTTTCTATTTTGCGGCTCATAATTAATGCGCAACAGTTCGTACATATATTCTACTTCTTCGGGCGTTAAATTCAGTTTTTGTTCAATTATTCCTTGTCCATCTTCGGCTGAACGTTCGAAAAAATGCTCAAATCGCTGCACACCCAATTCATAATAGGTATTGCCTTTTACGAAATTGAACAAAAAGTTATCGTCGAAACTAAATATACCGTAATTGAACACAATATCGGTATTTTCTGCCGGATTTTGATAGCGCAAGGCGGTGTGTCCGAATGTGGCGTACACTTCGCTTAAAGGCGAACAGGTGAGTAATGAAAAACGGGCAGTGCTGTCGATTTGGGCATGTGCTATGCTTGCTGTGATTATGAGGAGGATGGTAAGGAATTTTTTCATGGTAGCATCTTAATTTACTTTTAATTGACTGAATTATAGAGAATTGTATTAAAACTTGGTTAAAAACTCGTTTAAACTCGTTTAAAATTTCATTTTCGACAATTTTATACTTTTTTTATAAATTTTTCTTTGTTTTTTAATTGATTGAATTACAGTTAATTACAAGGAAACTCGTTTAAAACTCGTTTAAAACTCGTTTAAACTCGTTTAACTTCCCAAATAGCATAAGCAGTATTCTCTATTTTTCCGGTCACACGCAATGTTGTGAGAAAATTTTTGACTTTATCTTTCTTTTGCTTGTCGGATAATACTGCCGAAAGTTTAGGTATAATAAAGTTATCTATTGCTTTACGCCTTGTTTTACCTTGTTTTGTAATATATTCAAGAATTAGTTTTTTGAAATATTCGTCATCGAAACTTTTATTTGCCACATACTCAGAAATAAGTTCTTCATTTTCCGTTGGCTTGGCTGCATGGTAAGAAAGAAAATAATTCGGTTTTTTGCCCTCAATCAATTTTCTTTTTCTCAAATATACAATTTCGTCTTCCGAAAGATTCCTTTTTTTCTGCACTTTATCAAGCATAATTATATCGTCGAGCAAAAGGTCGGGGTTTTGTGCCAACATTCGGGCATAATCCATATCTAATATTTTGCCGGTAATGGTTACTTTGACTTTTCCGTCTGCAAAATCGTAATCGGGCAAAGGAAAAAACCGTTTCCGCTGTGCGATAAACATTTTGATAATTCCACTACCGATTGTGTCCACCAAATTGAGGTTGAACATTGCCATTGCCAAAAATTTGTTTCGATAATGTTCTTCGGGTGCATTGTTGTCGATTACATTTTTGACCGTGCCGGGAATAAAACTGCCCAAATTGCTGAAAATAAGGTGGTCGTCTTCATATTCAACTACATTAATTCTGCCGGCTTTGGTATAATCTTGGTGCGCAATGGCATTGTTGAGCGACTCGCGAATAACAAAAGGCTCGTACCGCAACACTTCGTTCGGAAACAGCGTACCGTCGGGCATATAGCGATATTTTAAGTTGCGAATTTTGCTATAAACCTTATCGACAGCCAACAAAAAAGGAATAGAGAAAATTTCATAATCTTTATTTTGATTGTCGAGCGATTTCAAAATCCACCGTATTTTTGCATCGGCAGAAACAAGGTAATGCTCGCTTTCTTCTTTCCCCAAAAGCAAAATAGCGGCGCGGGTAATTTTCCCTTTTATCGTAACGCGTGCTTTGTTTAAAAAAGTAATATCGTTCCAACTATCAACCTCTTGGGCTTTCTCGGGAAATTTGATTTTGAAATTTTCCCGTGCTTTGGCAATCGCCGTTTCGTCCAAATCGTCAATCGTGGCATCTTTTACAATGCCTTCGCTCCAATCTTCGGTAACCACTTGCGAACGTATTCGTTCAAATTCTTCGATATTGAGCGCCACCAACGCCTCGCCGTCCCTGCCATAATAATGTCCTTTGAAAGCAACAGGCAATCCTCGCGGAGCAGCAGGAATTTGAAACATAAGCACACGACCTTCGGGAAATTCCGGTATCTCAAAAATTTCCATAAACGTAATGCGATTGGTTGTTTGGTCGGCGATTTCCTTTTTCAAACTATCTAAACTCGCGCGCGTTGGGCGATAACTTGTGCCGACAATAGCATGTTTTTTGTCGGTAACACCAAACACCAGCCACGCATATTTTTGATTTTTCAAATTTGCCTCATTACTAAGGGCAGAAAAATATTCGCCCAACCTCGAAAAATCAAAGTCGGCTTTTGCCTCTTTAAATTCCACTACTTCGGTTTCTATTGGTAGTGTTCTTAAATTGTTGAGGGTTTTTAATATGTTGTGCTGTTCCATACTTTTTTCTTTTCTGCAAATTTACTTTTTTCTCTTTACCAACATCGTTCTCTTTTCCATTCGACACCCAATTCATCTAAAATTTCCTTTTCAAATTTCTCTTTATATTGCTTATTTCGCTTTCTACCTAATTCCCTTGAATTAATATCTTTTCTACCATTTTTATCTTCGACGGAAGTAAAATTTAAGCTAGTTGGTGGACTAGGTATTGTGTTGCCGATATATAAACGCAAATCAATATACACATCTAAATCTTTCCAATATAAATCTATGGACATTCTCCAAGGTAGATGTTCTTCTATATAATCCTTATAACCCTCAGCAATATATTCGGGGTGTTTTTCTCTGAATTCGTTAAGTTTATTGATAAATTCTTGGTGTGTAATGTTTTCTATGATATAATATTCTCCTCTGCAAGGAATATAATTGCATGATGAAAACACAAGCGGAATACAGAGCAGTATTCCGAGATAAATCATTCTACATTTTTTTCGATTTTCCATATTCTAACATTTTAATTTTTTTACTTCACAAACAATAGTTTCATTACCCCACCGGAAACTCATCAGGATACCGCCAAGCCCCCTTCTTCAATTCCTCAACCTTCAAACTTTCACAAAGCGCAAACAATTCCTCTTTATTGGCACAATAAACACATTGCGCATTCCCTTTTACCAAAACACCAAACGATAAATCCTTATTAATGCGAATTACTGCATGAGTGCCAATAATATTAGCAACCGTAGCCGTTAGAAAGTAGTTATTTTCTTCTTCAATGTCGGCAGTTGAAATGGTGTCGTTTTCGTTTATGATTGGAATTATTCCCAGCGAAACTAATTTCCGGAAGGTGTTTCGAGCATTTTTTTGTTGCTTGGGGTTACGTATAATATCGCGAGCCAGAAGCACTTGTGCCACCATTTGAGTGTATTCGTCGAACAAATTTTGATAGCGTTTGATAAGTTCCACCTGCCCAATGGCGGCAATTGCCTGTTTTTCGCTCAAACTCTTGGGTTGCGATTTGAGTTTCAATTGCTCTATGCCCGACACTATTGCCCCTGCCGTTACAAGCAAAATTTCTTTATCACTATTGCGCAAATTAGTGAGTATCATTGCAATAGAATTTAATAAATCTTTGTCGATATACAAATTTGTGCTTACCAAAGCTTCTTCTTCAACACTGAAAATAAGGCGTAATTTTGTCATAATGTAAAATTTTTTGGAAAAATACCAATTTTTATCTTTGCAATATGTATTTTTGACAATATAATTTATTTAACCTGCATTATTCATAAGATGATACATTTTATTGTTTTAAACAAGTCTTCAAAAGAGCGTCATTGCGAGGAACGAAGCAATCCATTTGCTTTTACATTGCTTGGATTAACTTCGTTGAGCTCCGCTTCGCTCCGGTTGCTTCGTTCCTCGCAATGACGCTTTTGCGTTGATTTGTGCGAACATTTAGAATGTTCTATGAATAATACAGGTTAAAGATTTAAAAATTTAATGCGAATTTTAAATCTCTTGTCAACTTGTCAACTCGTTAACTTGTCAACTCAGTAATTATGAACAATTTTTATACTTTTTTCAGAAAAAACAGGCAACCCATTCTTTCCATTGCAGCATTTTCGCTTGCGGTTAGTTTAATCATGATTTTTTTGCCGAAAGACCGCAAATTCAAATATGAATATCAACAAAACAAGGTGTGGTTGCACAAAGATTTATACGCGCCATTCAGTTTTGCAATCGATAAAAGCGCTGCTGAAATAAAACATGAACGCGATAGTATTTTACACGAATTTTCGCCCGTGTACGATACCGATACTTCGGTAGTTGCCGCCGTATTAGACAGCATGGTACATTCGTTGAGCGCACATTTCAAGGAAACGTTTCAAGGGAAAAAACCCGGCACATTTTTCCAAAATCATAATTTGGAACAGTTTTATCAAACTGCGCTCAAACTGTATAAAACCGGCATATACGACAGCAACAAAAAACAATACAAAACAATGGTCGTTGAAAATGGTTCATATCGTAGTCGTGTAGCATTTTCGCGTATGTATTCTTTGCACGATGCCGCCGAAAAATTGCTCGCCACCGTACCCGAAAAATTGTTGGACAGCGATATTAAAAACATTGTGTACAACACCCTAAGACCCAATGTGTTGTACAACGAAACCCGTTCCGAAACTCTCAAAGAACAGTCGCTTTCGCGGATTTCCGGAAAATACGATTTTATAAACAAAGACAGCAGCATTATCAACTATGGCGATGTGATTACCGAGCACACAATGAACGTGTTAAATTCGCTGAAAAAAGAATACGAGACGCAACGGGTGTCGCTGGGAAACACGTTTTTAATTCTTATCGGGCAATTAATTTTGATTATTACCGCTTTTGTGGTGCTGTTTTTCCTGCTTTCGTTTACCATAAAAGTGATGCGCAATTTCAAACAAAGTTTTTTCATTATTACCATCGTCATGCTTTTTGTGGCTATGGCGGCTCTCGTTAGTAAATTTGAACAAATCAGCATCAATTTAATACCTTTCGTAGCGTTGCCGATTGTTATCAAACTCTTTATCAACAGGCGGGTTGCCGTTTATACCCATATTATAACAATCCTTATTATCGGATTTTTGGCTCCCAACAGTTACTATTTTGTATTTATACAAACTTGTGTGGGCATGATTGCCCTCTTTGCCATAGGCAGTCATTACGAACGCCGTTCGCTATTTTTCACGGCGGCTATTTCCATGGCATCGTATATTGTGATTTACACAGGATTTTCGCTTATGGAAAACGGCTCGCCGGTTAATTTCAAATGGGGTGATTTAGGGTGGTTTGCAATGAGTTGTACACTTTTGCTTACTACGTATTTATTTGTGTGGATATTCGAGAAAATTTTTGGACTCACGTCCGATTTGACTTATTTTGAACTTACCGACACCAATCACGGCGTGTTGCGCGAATTAAATCAAAAAGCTCCCGGCACATTCCAACACTCGTTGCAGGTAGAAAATTTGACCGAAGCCGCGTTGCAAAGAATCGACGGCAACGTGTTGCTCGGGCGTGCAGCAGCCCTCTATCACGACATTGGTAAATTGAAAAATCCGCATTATTTTATTGAAAATCAGTCGCATGGCGAAAATCCGCACAATAAACTCGAACCCGAAGAAAGCGCCCGCATTCTTATAAATCACGTGATTGACGGGTTGGAAATTGCTAAAAAACACAATTTACCTCAACTGATTTGCAACATGATTTACAGTCATCACGGCAATTCGCAAGCACTGTTTTTTGTAAAAAAACAAAAAGACCTGTACCCCAACGAACCGGTTGATTTAAGCAAATTTACCTACCCCAAATTTTACATGAAAAACAAAGAATTGGCGGTGCTTATGATTGCCGATGTGGTAGAAGCCACCGTACGCTCGCTTAAAGAGTTTTCAAAAGAAAAGATAGACGAAACGGTTTCTTATATTGTCGACGAAATGATAGAAACCAAACGCTTGAAAAATTTCGACATCACCCTGCGCGAATTGGAGAAAGTGCGTAGCGTTTTTGTTGAAAAACTTGTTAATGTGTATCATTCGCGGATTGCTTATCCGCAGCAAACAGTGGCTCATGAGTAACGATATGTTAATTTTCCTCGGCACAGGCACCTCGCAAGGCGTACCGGTTATAACCTGCGATTGTGAAGTGTGCCGGTCGAGCGATGCAAAAAACAAACGCCTGCGCACCTCGCTCTACGCCCACATTCAAGGCGTTGATATTGTGATAGATGCCGGACCCGATTTCCGCCAGCAAATGATTGCCAACAATATTCAAAACATCGACATTATACTGCAAACCCACGAACATCAAGACCACATTGGCGGTTTGGACGATGTGCGTCCGTTTAATCACCGAAAACAACAGGCGATTGATTTGTTCGGCGAAAAACGCTGTTTGCAGGCAATTCGCCGAGAATTTGCCTATATATTTAAGCAAAATAAATATCCGGGTTCACCCGAAATTGCGCTCCACCAAATAAACACACAACCATTTGATTATAAGGGAGTGCACATAGAGCCTATTCGTGTTAAACATTGGAATTTGCCGATTTTGGGTTTTAAATTTGGTAATTGGGCATACATTACCGATGCTTCGTACATTGCTCCCAAAGAAATGAAAAAATTGCAGAACTTAGAGGTGTTGGTTATCAACGCCCTGCAACACAAGCAGCATTATTCGCATTTTACGCTTGTGCAAGCACTCGAAATTATTGAAAAACTGCAACCCAAACGAGCATATTTAACGCACCTAAGCCATAGATTGAATTACGAAATTGAACAACGGAATTTGCCGGAAAATGTGTTTTTTGCTTATGACGGATTGGTGGTAACAGCCCCCTAAATCCCCCCACTTCGACTTCGCTCAGCGACCGGAGGGGGGACTTTTAAAAAAATGATTGCATCATTTTTCTTGCTCCTCCCCTTGAGGGGAGGTTGGGAGGGGCTCTTTTAATTCCGCCTCAACATCAGTCAATTTTTGTTTACAAAACTGCAATAATTCGGTAGCTTTTTTTATGTGCGTTGTTAAATCGTCAATCGACACTGTGCCTTGTTCAATATTGGCAATAATTGCTTCGATTTCGGCAATTGCTTCGGAATATTTTTTTTCAATTTTCGACATAATTTGCTTTTTTTTTTGTAGTTATTATAATATCAATTACTTTTATGGAAATTTTTACAAAAATACCGAATATGAAGAAATTTTTTAGCATTTTTTCCTTAATTCTTTGCACCTATTGTGCAACGTTTGCTCAAACCGCCACATGGACTTTCCGCGCCGAAACATCAAAAACCCAACCGAATGTAGTTGATGTGTTTATAGATATTGTCATTCCCCAAGGTTTTCACATGTATAGTTTCGACCAGCAAGACGGTGGTCCTTTGGCAAGTGAAATACATTTTGACGCACTGCCAAAAGGAGTTAAGAAAAAAGGCGCACTTACAAGCGTTACCAAAGTGCAGGAACATTTCGATGAAGTTTTTGGAATTCCCGTACGATTTTTTTCAGGTAAATGTACGTGGAAACAATCGTTTATAATAAATTACATACACCTGCCGATAGCGCACACCATTACCGGCACTTACTCGTACCAACTATGTATGGACGACGGCGTGTGTATTAATCCTTTTCCCGAAACATTTTCGATTACGTTGCCTGCGCTTGCTGAAAAACCAACCGAAAAACCAACCGAAAAACCAGCAGAAATTGAGCAAACAATTGAACCGATTGATGCCACAAACACTGTAATTGCCATCGACACGATTACCGAAAATATTCATAAAACCGAAATAATTGAAACCGAAACCGCAGACACAAACGATACGCTGTGGTGGATTTTTATAGCAGGTTTTATTGGCGGTTTGCTGGCATTTTTTACGCCGTGCGTGTTCCCAATGGTGCCGCTTACGGTAAGTATTTTTATGAAACAGAAAAAAGAACACGCCAAAAGCAACATTGCCCTGTATGGTTTGTCGATTGTTGTAATTTACGTTGCGCTGGGTTTGCTTATAACCGTTATTTTTGGTGTTGATGCGCTCAACCAATTATCAACAAGCCCGTTGTTCAATGTGTTGTTTTTCCTGCTCTTTTTACTTTTTGCTCTTTCATTTTTCGGTGCATTTGAACTGGTATTGCCGTCGAGTTGGATTAATGCTATCGACAAAAAATCGTCGCAAAGCACAGGCATTTTAAGTGTGTTTTTTATGGCATTTACTTTGGTTTTGGTATCGTTTTCGTGTACGGCTATGATTATTGGTACGCTGTTGGTAAAATCGGTTACGCTCGGCTCGTTGCTTGGTCCGTTTATGGGAATGTTGGGATTTGCCATTGCTTTGGCATTGCCGTTTATGTTGTTTGCCATTTTTCCGAATATTATCAAATCACTGCCAAAATCGGGTAGTTGGCTCAATAGCGTAAAAGTTGTGTTGGGTTTTATAGAACTTGCGCTTGCGCTTAAATTCCTTTCCAATGCCGATTTGGTTGCCGGTTGGGGAATTTTACCCCGTGAATTGTTTTTAGCATTTTGGATTGTGTTGGTGTTTTTGTTGGGAATGTATTTTCTTGGAAAAATCCGCTTTTGGGGCGATGGCGAACAAACGCACGTGAGTATTCCCCGTTTTATGTTGGCACTTGCAAGTTTCACGTTTGCACTGTATTTGATTCCCGGATTGTTTGGCGCGCCACTCAAAGCACTGAGCGGTTATTTGCCGCCGGCACAAACGCAAGTATTTGATTTATACACACCTACATTGCAAAAAGGCACAACAACTTACACACCTGCCGAGCAAACGCAATCACGCAAATACGCCGACGTGTTCAGCTGTCCGCTCAATTTAGATTGCTTTTTCGATTATGAAGAAGGATTAGCTTATGCCCAAAAAGTAAACAAACCCGTGTTGCTCGATTTTACCGGCAAAGCCTGTGCCAATTGCCGTCTGCTGGAAATGAACGTGTGGTCAGACCCTGCGGTTTTGCGGCTGATTTCGCAGGAATATGTACTGATTTCGCTCTATGTAGATTCACGTGCAAAATTAGACCCAAGCCTGCGACGCACCGAAGAATACGGCGGCAAAAAATACTCAATAAACACTGTGGGCGAACATTGGAGTATGTTTATGATGCAAAATTTCGGCGGATTGATGCAGCCCTATCATGTGATACTTTCGCCCACCGGCAACGTTTTAGTGGAAGGAATTGCTTATGATAAAGCTAAAAGCATACCATATTATAAGGAATTTTTGGAACGCGGCTTGCGCAAATTTCGGGAAAGTAAAGAACACAAATGACGCAAAATCACCCCCAACCCCCTAAAGGGGGCTTTCAGAGCAGTAAAAGACCCGAACAACAGGGCTTACACTGAGCAAAAAGTCCCCTTTAGGGGATTTAGGGGTAAAATAAAAATAATATCATGATTGGAACACTTATAAACGCCGGAGCCGTAGTAATAGGCAGCACCATAGGCTTACTCGCACATTCAAAAATGCCCGAGCGTATCAGCAAAATGACTTTTTACGCCATGGGGCTTTTTACACTTGTAATTGGCATACAAATGGCGCTCAAAACACAAGAAATTGTGCTTATGATTTTTAGTATTGTTGTGGGAACCATTGTAGGCGAATGGTTGGACATTGACAAACGTCTGAAAAATCTTACCAATAAATTTAAACGTAAAAAACACCCGAAAAACCACGCGGAAACCACCGACAATATGGCAAACGGCGTGATAGGCGTTTTCCTGCTTTTTTGCATGGGTAGCATGAGCATTTTAGGCGCAATAGAAGACGGTACCGGACAAGAACCAAAATTGCTGATGGCAAAATCGGTGCTCGACGGATTTTCGTCGATAGCCTTTGCCGCTACTATGGGCTGGGTTGTGATGCTTGCAATTATTCCGCTCATTATTTATCAAGGCAGCATTACGCTTTTTGCATCGTTTATTACCGCTTATTTAGGCGATGCCTTGATTGTGGAACTCACGGCTGTGGGCGGGTTGCTGCTTATAGGTTTGGCTTTGAGTTTGCTCGATATAAAACACATTCGCATAAGCAATATGTTGCCGAGTTTAGTATTTGTGGTGGTGTTTGGTCTTTTGCTTGAGGCTTGGCGAGGTTGGGAGTTTTTAATGATTTAATATTTGATTTTTTAACAAAATACACCATGCAAAAAAGAAGAAAAAGAAAACACCGCATCACGCCGCGCTCCAACGATTTATTACAAGAAAAACTTGAATACACCGGCACGAATATAGGCGAAACGGTAATCACACAACTGTGTTTCAACCAAGAAATGTGCGAAGAGCAAACAATTATCGCCGACAAATTTGTACGTCCTGCCGGTAGCGACACTACCACATGGCTGCAAGTAAAAGGTTTGTCAGATGTGGCAAGTATCGAAAAAGTTTGTGAACAGTTTGGCGTTCCTCATCTTACAATGCAAGATATACTCAATACTCAGCATATTGCAAAAATTGAATATACGAATAATTTCATTTTCGTGGTAAGCGATTTATTTTCGTATTCCAAACACAATGAACTGGAAAATGAACAAATTTGCTTAATTTTTGGCGAAAATTTTGTGCTTTCGTTTCAAGAAAATCAAACGCCGCACTTTATTGCCATAGAAAATGCCTTAAAAACCAAGCAAGGCAGAATTTTGCAACAGCGAGCCGATTATTTATTCAATATTCTTATGAGTACGCTTATCGACCGTTATTTGGAAGTGCTTGAAATTCAACAAAATCTGTTGCTCGACATGGAAGATGCGCTTATGGAATTTCAGTCGGTGCAAGCCGAAACAAATACCACTATTCACAATTATCGCCGCGATTATTTGGTGCTCAAAAAAAGTCTTTTTCCGCTTAAAGAACAATTTAGTCAAATGCTTTTGTGGGATTATGCTCTGATAGCCAAAGAAAACCACATTTACTTTCGCGATACCAACGACCACCTGCAACAGGCATACATGATGATAGAAGGCAACCGCGAAACAATAGCTTCAATTCTTGATTTGTATTTGGCAAACAACGACCTGCGCATGAACCACATAATGAAACAATTAACCGTAGTTGCTTCAATTTTTATTCCGCTCACATTTCTGGTGGGTTTGTGGGGAATGAATTTCAAATTTATGCCCGAATTGGAATGGCGGTACGGCTATCTTTTTGCATGGATTATAATAATTGTGGCAGGTGCAGGCTGTTATATTTACTTCAAAAAGAAAAAATGGTATTGATTTGGGCGAACAATGCATAGGGCAAACACATAGGTTCGCCCCTACGTTTAAAAACTTGTTACAATCCTGTTAATTAATCATAAAACTATGTGTATAAAAATCATACAATTTTATGATTTAAAATTTGTTTGTTTCAAAATTGTGTGTGGTAATCAAAATTTTTATGTAGCCAAATTTTTTAGCGCTTTTTCATAAAAAATAATTAACAGTGAAATACACAGAAAGTGCCGTAACAATTAATTAACAATTACGTGTTCACAGTGTAAAATTCACAATTGTTGAAAAATTCATTTATACATTCATTTCCAAATTTTTACAATGTAATATACTGTTTATAACATTTTCATAACAACAATGTATGATAAAAACAATACTTTTGTGAAAATTTTTTTACCGTTATTAACGGCATATAATTATCAACATATTTTTTTAAAATTAATTAAATTTATTTATTTTTATGATAATATCTGATTTAGTAACTCAATTTGGTTTTGTAAAAAAATCAATTCCCGAACATATAAATTTGAAAGAAGAAATACTTCGTTTGAAGAAAGAAAAGAACGCAATTTTACTTGCTCACTTTTATCAAGCCGATGAAATTCAGGAAATTGCCGATTTTATAGGCGATAGTTTAGCATTGGCGCAAAAAGCGCAGAACAACGATGCCGATATAATTGTATTTGCCGGCGTGCATTTTATGGCAGAAACGGCAAAAATACTTTCTCCGCAGAAAAAAGTGTTAATTCCCGATTTGAATGCCGGTTGCTCATTGGCAGATTCGTGTAATCCCGACGATTTTAAAAAATTTATTGACGAACACCCCAATCACAAAGTAGTTTCGTATGTCAATACTTCGGCAGTAATTAAAATGCTTACTGATGTTGTTTGTACTTCGTCGAATGTTGTAAAAATAATTGAAAGTTTTCCCAAAGAACAAAAACTGATTTTTGCTCCCGATAGAAATTTAGGCAGATATGTGGCGCAACAAACCGGTAAAGATTTAGTTGTATGGGACGGTGCCTGTACTATTCACGAACGATTTTCGCTTGAAAAAATATTGGAACTAAAAAACCGGTTTCCCGAAGCAAAAATTGTAAGCCACCCCGAATGTACGCAACCAATACTTGCCGTAAGCGATTTTATTGGCTCTACGTCGCATATTTTGGAATTTTCAAAAACCGATAGTGCACAAACGTATATTGTAGTAACCGAATCGGGCATTTTATATAAAATGCGGCAGGCAAGTCCACATAAAACATTTATTCCTGCTCCGCCGAATGATAGTACCTGTGCCTGTAACGATTGTGAATTTATGCGGTTGATTACTTTGGAAAAAATTTATAATACACTTTTATATGAATTACCGGAAGTAAATTTATCGGAAGAAGTAATAGAGAAAGCAAAGAAACCTATTTTGAAAATGTTGGAGATTTCGGAGAAGTTTAATAAAATATGAAATGAACGATATTCATCAAATAAATCAAAATGCCATTGTAAAAATGGTTGAGCAACTAAAATTGAAAGGTTATAGTGAGAGTACTATAAAAACCTATAAACACGAATTTGCACAGTTTTTAATTGCCTTAAAACATTATCCGGCAGATGATTGTGATGCACAAAAATTACGAAGTTATATGTTGTATTGCTACAATCAACTAAGATTGTCGGAAAATACATTACATAGTCGTTTGAATGCGTTAAAATTTTATTTTGAACAGGTATTGCATCGTGATAAAATGTTTTTCAAAGAAATTCCTCGACCCAAAAAACACTCACAACTTCCAAAAACTATTCACGCAACCGATATAAAAAAACTATTTGATGCAACAACAAACTTGAAACATAACACAATACTTAAATTATGTTACGGAATGGGCTTGCGAGTTTCTGAAATTATCAACATAAAAATTACTGATGTTGATAGCAAAAATATGCAAGTTTTTATAGAAAAAAGTAAAGGTAAAAAAGATAGATATGTAAACTTACCACAATCTATTTTGGAACAATTACGAATGTATTTCAAAGAATATCGTCCGAAAAAATATCTTTTCGAGGGACAAACGGGCGAGCAATACTCAATTAGAAGTGCACAACAAATTTTTAAAAATGCTTTACATAAAGCAGGAATTAACAAAGAAGTTGGAATTCACAGTTTGCGTCATAGTTATGCCACACATTTATTGGAACAAGGAACAGATATTCGTTTTATTCAAGAATTATTGGGACACAACAGTCTTAAAACTACTTTGATTTACACTGAGGTTACAAATAATAGCATACGAAATATAAAAAGTCCATTAGATAAGTTATAATGTCAACTTTAGAAATACAAAAAACGCAACAAAATATATTACTGTAATATATTTGTTTTCAATATTTTGTATGTTTAAAAAAAGTTGTATTATTGCGTATATTTTACCGTTAGGCGACACCCGCGGACGACAGTGCGAAATCGAACCGAAACAATAAATTACAAGAAAAAAGTACTATCTTTGCCGAATGGAAGTGACAACAAAAAATAGAAAG